>Ga0123342_1001705_pt1 | contig 37015 bp, 18 predicted proteins | sample Turbeawhitnodule_FD_89960 | JGI IMG/M metagenome (GOLD analysis project Ga0123342, IMG submission 89960) | Root nodule microbial communities of legume samples collected from Mexico - Turtle bean Mexico white nodule | ecosystem: Host-associated > Plants > Roots > Nodule | place: Mexico: Nepantla...
ATAATGTATATTTTTATGAGGAATACATTTTTTTTGTTTTATTTTTCATAATTTGACGTATAACTCTTAGTTTTTATAAAAAGAAATTGTGTAACCGAAAGTATAATTTGTTAATGTTTTGTTGAATTTTTTTAATGTAATTGATTTTTTTTAACTAGCATAATTATTATTTTGGTATGTCCAATAGTCCCACATCTCTTAGAAATCGAGGCCATAGGAAGTTTATATACACCTTTATTCTTTAATATTTCGAGGCGACTGATAAAGCCCAAACCGTGAGGGGTTTAACTATTATAAAAAAACCATCATTGTTTATGCTTTTTCATAAATATATACTTGTGGTGTATATCTTAAATAACAATTTTTTTTAGTAATTTATTATATAGTTTTTAATGTTTATTAAAAAATATTTACATAATTTTCACCTTTTCAAATTTTGAAATTTCGAATATTTAAATTTTCAATTGTTTAAAATTTTCAAAATATTTAACTCTTTAACTTCCTTCAATTTTTATTTTTATTTTATCAATATTTAATTTTATTTCATTATAATGGGAATTGTGTCATTTCCTATTTTTTCAAGTGTCCTGTGAATGAGACAACTGTGACCCTAATGATATAATGGAATCACATAGATGAAGTTATTCAGTTGGTGAGAGTCAAATGAAGTTCATATGATTTTGTGTGCGATTTGAAATATAATATGGTCTTTCAGGTCATATGAGTTTACCCTGTTATATTAGATTATAAGATTTTAAAATGATTATGTGTATGACTGTGTGAATTCACATGGATTAGTTTGACAGGTGCAAGTCTCTGAATGCTAATTTCAGTACACGAGTCTTTCAAAAGTAGAGTCAGTAGAAGTCTGACACGAGAAAGATGAATTATGATAAACACTTATGGTTTTGTATAAATGTATGACCGTTAAACACTTTATGTTTGCTAATTGAAATTATATAGCAAATTCTTTTATAGTTATCTTACTTTTTTCTTTGTTGTGTTTTTGTTTTATTTATCTGTGATAATCATATATTTTACACGGAAGCATATGAGGCTGCAAGTGAGAGAGCTCTCTAACGAATAGATGAAATATATATATATATATATATATTACATGTTTGTAAATATGATTTTTTTTTATGTATTTTGAACTACTATATAGATGATATATGTAAATATTTATATTAAAAGAAAATTCATGCATATTATATTATTAGATGGGAGAAAAATAGAGATGTTACAATAATGATTTTATCATTATATTTAAAATCCAATTAAAATAAAGTTTGATGTTAGAAATATAGGGGGGAAATTAAATAAGATGGAACATATAAATGTGCTCCTAACTTTATTCAACGGAGGTGGGCTTCTTTAACCAATCAAACAGAGACGTAATTGCATTTTTGGTTTATATGTTTGTCAAGTCAATTGCTTTTGTTTTCCATTTTTAGTATTCTCTTGCCCTCCAAGCTACCAAATTCTGAACATGCTTAGTATTTGTAATGATATACCCCAATTTGTGGGTGTTCTGAATGTTTTGACCCTATATATTTGCCATTATTTTCTCCTGATGTGCACAGTCATTTAAATGTTTGTTAAAACTTACTAATTAATTAATTAAAACAATTGAAATAACAAATAAATATAATTAATCATTAAGACATTGTTAATATATTAGGCATGTATGGAGACTAAAAAGTTTGAACTCCAATGGGATAATCGTTGAATGGTGATTTAACATGTCTAAGTCAGTTCCATTCTTGCTTGTTCAACCAGCTGTTCCAAAGGAATTCTGACTATAAATTATCATTGTGTGGTATACAACAAATTAGGGGAAAAAAATCTCAGGTCAGGTTCAGTGCCAATTTATGATGCAGTCAAAGGTTCACATTTGGGTAGTTAATTTTAGTCGTAGATTTACAATAATACTCATCATTCAGTGGAAAAGAAAAAATGTTGTTGGTTGGGAATAATTTTTTTTTTTGTTTGACAAATGGGAACAGAGTTTAAGAATATGAAACCCCCAACCACAAAAATCAGGAAAGGTACTACGTACGAGTTGAATGAATTAACTTGGACTGCAAGCGTGTTATAATAGAAAAAAAAATAACAATACCATTTACTTGTACTTAATTTCCCAAGATGCTCATGTTGCTCTTAGATTTAGACGATGATTACTTAACTTTCTGAATTTTAGTTTATCTTAATGGTGCTTTTGTTAGTCTATGCCTCACCAGATTCAAATGTTTTGTTTTAAACTATTTATGGACTTTCTTGTAACGTTCTCCAGTACAACTTTTGACTTCTCCAGTCATACTTTATTGCATCTTTTACCAATTTTGGTTCTTTGAACCAATCATGAAACATTTTATTTAGTTCATGACAAAATCACCTTTGAAGTTATATTTATTTTTCGAGTACATACTTTTGTGAGAATTTAATCATAGTCTTCTCCAACAAACCCATTGTATTTTATCAACTTAAGATTGTTTTATTCTCAGTGTTCATGGGCTTCTGGTTCTCCACCAAGCATGTATTATTTACTTTTTTAAACAAAACAATAGAAACTAATTGTTAAGTCAAGTATCACTACTTGTTTAACAAAAAAACCATGGTCATGCATTTTTTGTTGTTGTGAATCTCCACAAGTTTTAAGTAATTAACAGTTAAAATATTAAAATCCATTCAGCCAATTACTTTCTCCCAAGTTGATGAATTGTATACAATATTTTTTTATAATTTTTTTTATCTTTATCAAATATTATGACTATATGTAATAATTAGTATAAAATTGATAATTAACCATATTATTTTAAAAATATAACAAATTAATTAATGATTTTTATTTTTCTGTATATTTATAGTAGGAATCTCTCGTACTGAGAATAAGATGAAACAATCTTAATATAGTGAGATATCAGGAATAGTCCTTACATGAATGTCTTAAAATGGTAATTATTTATGAAGTGCATCACAATATTTTAGTAGTTCTGTTTATATGAAATTTGAGCTTGAGATTGGGTCTAAAGAAACATTAAAGTCAAATTCATTAATCCGTCAACACGTTTATTGAAGGGAGGACGGCAGCGTTTGGCAGGAAGTAGTAGAATAGTCAGGGAAGATGTTTCTCTTCTTCTACAATGCCAAATCCTTCACTTCTTTACTTTTCATTTCTCTTTAAACATAATTAAAAAAAATTATTTCATGTCAACTGTATAATAGTAAGTATAACACATTTTTAAAGAAAAAATAATCTTACCAAAATAGTTTTTGCAATAAACAAAAAAAAACTCTATTTTAATTTGTAGTCGAAAACTGATTTAAATGTTCTGAAAGGTGTGGAAGTAATAAGGAGCCACAAGGAATAATGGTGTGAACGCAAAAGCTACAGTCTAACAGCGTTGTTGCTCCAAGGTAAGAAAAAGGAACACGTGTTAATCACATGTTGAATGTTGTGGGACCAGTCACGAAGCATTGTACTGGGTCGTGTCTTAGTTAGAAAAATGTTCCACACTCTGTTATTGACACATGTTGGACATATAGCAATGGCTGCTGCTACTAGGAGCCAACTAAAATAATACAGTGGTACGGATAAAGATGGAAATTCTTGTACGCGGAACGGAACACGTAAGAATTTCACGTCAAAACAAAACCCAAATTTAACGTGCATTTTTGTTTTGTTTTGGTAGGGTCTGCAATTCGCTCAAAGTTAACAGAGTACTTCTATCTCAGAACGGGACTAAATTTATATATTAAAAATTCAAAGTTTGGTAGTTGTTATTTATAAGAATTTTATTACTCCTTTGGATTTTGAGTGGTGATACAATGGACCACTTGACTCAGTCTTCACACGTTTTCTTCTTCTTCTTTTTTTTTTAGGAATTCTTAAGAATCTAACTTAAACAAAGATGAATGATCCCAACTGCTAGATTTAGTAAAATAATATGTTTAATTCTTTTTGTTAAGGGTAAATTTGTATGAATTTAATTCTTATATTTAACTTTTTCTTTTGAATGTGATCATAGCTAAGAATACTAGTGAGATAGTATTAAATTCTTACTCTAAAGGAAAAAATAGATAAAATAATTTGCATAAGCTTAGATGAAGCAACATGGAAGCAGAATATAGTTGACTAAGATGAATGAAATTGAATTAATGGTAATTTGGTGAGACAAGAATACCTGTGAATGTGGACTTGGGTGAAAGGTGTGCGTAAATAATGGGGAGTGGCTCTGTGAGTTATTAATGGAGTGTGTGTATCTCTTGGTCTCTTGGTGTATGGCTTTTTAATTTATTAGGCAATGGCCTGTTTGCGTGTTCACTTAGTGGAGAACACAGAAATTATTGCCCTTTCACACCAAACCAAGGTTGACCACATGCTTTCTCTCCTCTTACTTCCTTTTTACTTGCTTCACCTTTTTCTTTTATACTAAACTAAACACGTGCTCCTCTTCTTCAACCTCTTTCTATAAACCACTTCCATGGACCTTTAATCACGCTAGCATTCAATTCAACCCATACTAATGGATCAATCTTCATTAATGCCCATTATTCTCTTACTGCCTCCGCCACACTGATGTGATGTGTTTCTTATTCATTCTCTCCTTCTTTTTAGCTGTGATTTTTTTACAAAAATTCACTGATTTGTTTGTCATATTCTAAATTTTAAGATAATAATATTTTTAATTTAATTAATAAAAAAGAAAACAATTTATGATAAAAACAAATACAATTAAATTAGATTTTGCAAATTTCATTTTATATTTTCTTGACTATTTTTATTTTTTATTATCTAAAATAATAATCCAAAGAAATCTTGAAATCGTTTTTATTATATAATTATAATCCTGAAAAATATTTAAAAAATAATAATTTAAAAGTTAAAAATAAATTTCCATGTTAGTTATTTTAAGTATTGAAGTTACATAAATATATGAAGAGCTAAGCATTTTTATATATTAGAAGATAAAATTATCTGATTATATATTTTTTTAATTAAAGAGTAATTTATCTTATTAAAAATACTCGTTAAAAATATTGTGTTCCATCATACAATGGGCAGAGATAAAAAAATCAAAGTAAAAATCATTATTTTTATGGATAAAAATATATTTTAAAATATTTATGATTTAATTTTAAGTTAATTTAAAACTCTTGAATTTTGTATTAATTTTTTTTCTATATTCTAATATTAATTTTATCTAACTTAAAATGTTTTTACTTTAAAGTTCGAAATAAAAAATTATTAAAATATTTTCATTTAAGTTTCAAATAAAAACTGTCAAAACATTTTCACTTTTAAGTTTCAAAATAAAAACAAACACACTTATGGAATGATATTTTTATTAAATTGATTTGTGATTAAGGTCTTGAAGTATGATATAATAGTTATCTTATTTAAAAAAATAAAACACAAATATAATAAATATTACAAGGTTAAAATATGTGTAAATCAGAAGCTAACATCCTTTCTAATGTATTTGTATCAGTGATTAAGAAAATGATACAAACTATGCATGAAATTATCATGAAAGATAAGGTTTGTAATCATGGTGTCTTGGAAAGTGGAAATTGATTATTGGAGGGAGTTGAACATGATTTCTTTGGTCTCAAAACTTGGGATATTTAGGATTTTTGTTTTTGCCCAAACATATAGAGGTTTACGAAACTGCAGATAATACACAGTAGTTATAAGATGGTTTTAGTGGAGGGAGAGGAAATTGAAGAGTCCCTTATTCCTGAAAAGTTACTTAACTTAATTTAAGTATTGAATTGATGGGTAGGAGTGTAGCAGAAGTTATGTTTGAGGAAATAGATAGTGATTTGTGTGTAAATAAATACAAGGTAAAAAAAGAAGAAAAGGGAGAAAAAGTGGGGAATGAAGATGAAAGAAAAGGGGAATGAAAATAGATAGTGGAGTGAGGGTAAGGAAGAGGCGTTGAAGCATGAGTGGGTGAGTGATTGGTTTGGAATAATAATATAATTAGCCGCCGCAGATTGATATGTCTTGATCCGTGTGGATGTGATTGGGAGAGGGAACGAGTGAGCGGTTCCCATGCCCATAAACAATAGCAGCCAGCCACCCAGCAGCCACCACCCTCTTTCTTTTCAAAATCATTCTCAAATCAACCAATAATTCATTTTAGATCCAACTATCAAGTCACGCGCCGAGACAGAAGATTCCGCCGACAACTTTTCTACGTACTACTACACTATCCATCCATCCCTATCCCCTCCCCTTCCCCATTTTCAAATCCACACACTTTTCTTTTATTAAATTAAATGTTTTGCACTTTCAAAATTCAATATTCCATAAAATAAAAAGCTGCCCGTATTCAGACAAATCACCACCAGACGACCCCATAAAAACGCTAACCACAGAATAAATACTTACAAATCAATTAATAAATGATTTATGATAGAGAGAGAGAGAGGGTTGTCCGGAGGCATAGGATAAGTGGGGTGGAGGATGTGATGATGAGACCAAACCAACTGCTTTGTCTGCTGTCTCTCTGGACAACCCACATGCCACGTAACTTTGTAACTTGGGGACTACAATGGTAATTTCCATCTCCCACATCCCAGTCAAATTCATCGTTGACTCTGTCTCTCTCTTCCTCTTGATTCATCATCCATCATGCATGGCCCATCCATCCCATCCCCTCTAATCTATAAAAACCCACCTGCTCCCTCCTACTCGGCTGCATCCATCATCTATGCTCTTTCTTTTCTCTCTCTCTTCTCACTCTCTCACACAAACCAAAATTAAATTCAATCAATACTATCATGGCTCCCAGGGACAAGACCACTGCCGTTAAGGTTAACACTAACGGTAACGCCGGAGTCAAGGAGGCGCATTTTCGAGGAGTCAGGAAGAGGCCCTGGGGGAGATACGCCGCTGAGATCAGAGATCCCGGCAAGAAGAGCCGCGTTTGGCTCGGCACCTTCGATACGGCGGAGGAAGCGGCGCGTGCCTACGACGCCGCCGCTCGCGAGTTTCGCGGCCCCAAGGCCAAGACCAATTTCCCTCCTCCATCCGATAATAATGTCAAGAACGCCAGCCCTAGCCAGAGCAGCACCGTCGAGTCCTCCAGCCGCGACCGCGATGTCGCCGCCGATTCCTCCCCGCTTGACCTCAACCTCGCCCCAGCCGCGATCTCCGCTGCACGCTTCCCCTTCCAGCAACAGTTTCCCGTTTTCCCGGCGGCGGCCAACCAGGTTTTGTACTTCGACGCTGTCCTACGCGCCGGTTTGGGCGGTCCACGTGGCTTTGGGTTTGGCTACAATCAGCATCCCGTTGCGGCGAGTGAGTTCCACGCGACGACGAGCGACTCCGACTCGTCCTCCGTGATCGATCTGAACCACAGCGAAGGCGATGTTAAGGGGAACGGTTCTAGAATTTTCGATCTTGACCTTAACCACCCTCCTCCACAGGAGATGGCCTGATCCGGAATCTGACACCCTTGAGTTTTTTTTTTTTGTTTTTAATTTTGATTTTTGTTTTTCGGATTATGAATTTCTCTTTAGGTTTTTTATAAGTAGAGAAAATAGCAGCGTCCGATGAGCTCAAATAACAGAAAGGAAAGGAAAAAGAATAGTAGTATGTGAATAGGTAGGCATATGATTGTCTGTATTTTTTGCGACAGAAGAAGAACCGAAGCGTCGGTTTGATGCTGTTGTTTCTTAAATGAAGATACGGTTATTATTTTTGGTTTTGATTAGTGGTGAGTAGTATTCTGTAAGGTGTAATGTTCTTGGTTGAATGAATTTAACAGGAAAAGTTGTGATGATGTTGATTGTGAAGTAGTTTTAGAATTGTTGTTTTAGAATGAAAAAGTGGATAGGGATAGGAATTGGTAGTAATGGTCGTTGTTGTGGCGTTGATTTCTTGACCTGCCGCCACGTGACAGCTGGCCCCGGCCCTGCTTCTCTCTTCAAAAGTAGAAGGTCACACCACACGTGTCCCACTGCCACACTCATTCCTTCCATCCTAAAATCTATTCTCCTTTTAATTCTTTCTATTTCTTTACAGATGTGACACCAGATAACGGATCCATTTTACGTTTCTTCCTCATTACACATCTCAAACAAATCCATCTGTTACCACCATACCATCATCACTACCAACGCAATTTTTAATCTCCTTCACCATATCTCAACTTTTTATTACTTTTAATCCTTTTCATAATATTCGATTAACTATTTTAATAAGCCAAATATCTTTTCTACGTTTAAGCAGCATTCACATTAAATATTTTTCCTTTTACAGTATATGTTTGTTTTCATTTAGTTTTGTCAAATGTAAATAAAAGTATTTTGTATATTTTATAATGCACACTATGTTTCACTCAATGTTTACTATATAAGGATATGTGTACCTTATGTAAGGTAAAATTGTATAACTGAGTGGAGTTTTATTATATCTTTGAACGGCACGTTGAAGTTTAAATATTTTGGAACCCTTAAATTTGGTCGAAACTGAACATGTGACTTTATCTTGATTAGATGACTTTGCGGCCGAAACGAATGATGAAACATTAGTTAATTCCACAAAGGACGAAGGTTCCTTGCCAAACCCACCCAAAAAAGAGAGAGAGCAACCATAACGCGATCAGATATATTCAATACGCAATCAATTCTTTAAAAATAAATCTCTTTTTCAAAACATCTACTTCCAGTGTATACTTTAAACAGGACTAATTCTCATGAAGAATAATTGTGCAACACAAAAACAAGATTAACCATTTATGACGAAGTGTATCTTTTAGATGTTTTGATTCGTTGAATCCTACTGTATTGTTTTCTGTTTTTCTTTCCTCTCATTTCTTCGTAACCTTATTAAACTAATTACACCAAAGAAAAATTGGCATCTATCGTTATTTTGTTTGACTTTATCAAAAGGAAAACATATCATTTATAATTCCTAAAACGCATGTCACGAGGAAGTGGAAGGATACGTTGTTGTGTTGGTATTTTAAGAATAAAATTACGATAGAAACATCAACTTTTAATATAGATAATAATTAGAGCACAATAATCCATTTTAAAGCGTTATTAAGTAAATTTCAGATTCAAACATCTTTATTTTCTATGAAAATCAATTTCAAGTAATTTATCTCGTTTTAAAATTTGAATTAAAGGTAATGTATAAACACCATCATTCTTTAATTCACCCATATTGAATTTTTTCTATTATCTCTCTCTCGATTAACAGTGATAGTGCATGCAAGATCGGTGGATCATATGCAAGCATGCAGAAAAGAAGAAAGATGAAAAATAAGTGAGAGAAAGGAAAATGATAAAAATATTATATAATATTTTTCTTACTTATTTACAAAGAGACTCGATCACCTTTTATAATATGAACATTCAAATAATAAAAAAACTTTAAAAAATATAGTAGCAAAAACTATAACAAAAAAGGGAGAAAAACTCAACAACCCCATCTAGATCCACAATAGATGTCCAATCTTGAGCTTTCAAAGAGCAGAATTGAAATTTCCTTATTCAAGAGGCTTGGTATAAAAGAATGTGTATTGTGGATTGATTAACTGTTAGAAATTAAACTGTGTTTTATAATGTTTTTTATCAAATTATTTTACGTTATTTTTCATGGAACACGTGACTCTTGTTACAACTATCATATTAAACCTCTCCTAAATTTCATAAAGAAACGTATCAATCAAGACAAAAAATACATACTTCCATCAATAAGTTTCAGTTTATTCTTGGAAAGCAATATATGACTTTAATAATATATTAAAAAAATAGTTTAAACATAATTTATCATCACATAACTGACTTATTGTAAGATAAAGATTCTCTCCATCTATATGTTGTAAATTAGTTTTTTTATCTAGTTAATGAAAGATATATAAGATACTTCTCATGTTGACATATGTATATATCGTGAGTAAGTATAAATATTTGTGGGTGGTTCGATAACAATCAATTAGTGTGTAATATTATTGGTCCATCTAACATCTAAAATAGACTCTATTATCATATCTAATTTCTTTCATGTTTCTCATTTTATATTGATAGTTGTATTATATTGTTGGGTGAAGAATGAGTGTATCGTATGCATACATAAAAATAAAAAAAAGACATAAAACAAGAAAGTAAAAGAAAAATAACAAAAAAATACAAGATAGACTTGACGACGTTATATAAAATGAACAGTGAAATGATAGAAAAAACATAGTAACAATTGTGTTTTATATGTTCTGATTAACTTTTGATTAATAAATTTATTTTATTACACTCATCTCACTTAAGTCACCAAAATTTGTCTATATCGTTATGGAAGCATTGAATTCTTGATATGCGATGATTCAATGTAATAATATTATGTTTAACTAATATGATTTTGGAACACACATGACGTAATGCATAGTTTGGGAAGCTTTTGGGAGGTTGAAGTTGAAGATTGTTGGTGTACTCAGAGTGCTTGAGTTTTAGTACTTTATTGTGGTTTTGATTAAACTAGGTGGCAACGGAGAGAATAAAATTGATTCAGAAGCATTTGGATATGAAGTTTAAAATTGTGGAGAGAATAAAATGATGAGATGAAGATCCATTTCCGAGTTGCAGGAGAGACATGGAGAGATGAAAGACGTAAGCGTGGTTCACGACAGCTTCGCTATTAACCAAACATTTCATTTCTTATTCCCATTTAGCGTACCTTGTCCACCAACCACCCACACACTTTGAGTTTTCCTAGTTAAGTCTTCAATGTGGTCCTGTTAGCCTCTCATACATCTTCACAATTCAGATGTTGCAATCACCGTCCATTCTCTGCCATTAAACAAATATATTTTTTCTTGTATTTAAAGAAGAGTGTAAAATCTGTGGAGTTATTTTTTTTCTCTGTATTTAAAGTATTGACTTACGTTATAATTTTTTTTCCTTAAAAGAGACAAATATATAATTATATGCTTAATTAATTTAACTGTCTGTGCTTCTATTGACATTGTTTGGGTCCGGATCTTGTGGTTAGGATGCAAAATTGTTTGGTTGAAGGGTTTGAAAGGGTCCACCAGTGTGAATGACGCAGCCGTTAAAAAAACAAAAAAAATAATTATATACTTTATTTCTACGCGTTCATCTGAAAGCAAATTTTAAAATGGTGGCGGATGCATCATGCATCCATGGCTATGAACTTTAACATTTAATGGCTGTGCAGACTTTCTTCCTATCCAAAAAATAGTTTTTTCACAAAAGGGGAAAAAGTTACTAACATATGAAAAAGCTAAGCAATGAGGAACAGGAAAATTAGTACAAAAATAAAAAATAGTGGAGAAGCCAAAAGTAATGTTAGTTTAGTGCATAATTGATATTGGTGATGAGAATAATGCTTCCTTGCCCTACTTGTGTGCCACGCAAAATTCGAATGCGTCGGATTATGTGGAACGCCGATAAATTAGTCGGGAAAAGTAAATGACGGTGCAGATGAAAACTAGTTGATTTAGGTTTAAACTTTGATATAAAAATAATCACATCGTAAACTAATTGGAAATTAATTATTTATACATCATGTGGCACTAATAAGAATTAATATGAATTTGTAAAAACTATTTATACTTTCAATACAATTAACTAGATGGGATTAGATAGATACTTGTAATTTAAGAAGCCTGCTCTTTTTATTATTTGTGTGAAACATAACAGGATCCTCTCTTTAGGTGTTGTTTTATTTTAAAAAAATTGTGAAATTATAGCTAAATATTTAAAAGGTAAGACTGATATGAGATAATTTTTTAGAGATAATAAAAATCATGTTGTTAAAACTATTAGAAGATCTAGATATTCTTAAAAAGGTTTTAAGATGTATGTTAATAGAAAATAAGAGTATTTGTTTTGATTAGATCTTTATAAAGTTTTTTAGGATTCTTTTTTAAAAAGTGTTACAAATCTATATATTTTAATTGATATAGATTTAAATTCTATTATACTTATGTACAAGTTTTAACTTAGTTTTTCATTTTTTTTTTTCTCTTTTAACTTTTTGATAATATTTTTTTTATGTCAAGATGTTTTACATAAAACTTCATTAAAAAATTATAGAATCAATATTTTTAAAATAATATTAATCAAAATGTATAAATTATATACAAATAATTTATCTTTTAATTGTTTTTATTCAAAATTAAAATATTTATACACTCTCAATTATCTCATTAGAACTCAGATCAATACAAAGATAATGATATTTTCAAACAAGGGTTGGTTCAGATTGTTATAGTTATTGAAGATGAGAGAGAAGTAAATAATAAATTATTATAAAAAGTAGAAAGGAAAGTTGTTATGACATTATATAAAAAAAAACTCTATTTTCATGATACACGTAGACAGCGACACCACCGATTAAAGCATAATAACATGCATCAATGATCGGGTCACGGAGTTCCGCCTTCAGTTAAGGTGGCAGAATCAGTGTGATACTTCCAAGTTGTACATGTTAAGCCTTTTTTTTCAAACGAAACCATTTATTCCTCACTCCAAATGCACGCTCTTTTATGCATCAAGAGGAAACATTAATTGCTTTTATTCTCTTATGTTACATCAACTATAATATTATACGTAAGACACTCCTCACTACTTAATAAACTTAATCTATTTTATTATACAAATAATGAAGTTAAGATATTTAATTTATTAATTAATTACATATTTGGGATATATGTCATCACAATATCCTGTAAAAGACCACAACATCCAGAAAATAATAATCTAAAATAATTTTTTTATGTACCATATGCTTCAAAATGTACTAAATTTTTTCCAAAACTCACTCACAACCTTTTTAGAACAAATATTGTATATAAATTTCTCCTTACTTTATTGTTGGCTACTCGACACTATAATTTATAAACCTACTAACGAATAAATCACATTTTTAAAAATTAACTTGTCTTGATTTTTTTTCTCGTATTTTGAAATTTTAGTAAATAATCTTTGACCATTTTTATGAGTTTATCAAGACTATCATTAAGTGAAAAATTCAATTAAGTGAAACTTTCAATATTTCACTCATGTTATGTAATTATGTATTAAGACGAAGTTATAAGATCTTTCTCTCTAACGTAACTTATTTGAATGAAAATAATAAAGAAGAATCGCTAAAAAAATTATGCTCATTTTAAACAAAATATTATTCTCATTTTAAACACATTATTTTCTTTCTTTTCTTGTTTAAATAATATTTTCCGGGCATTTAAAAGAAAGAACTATTTCATCTTGGATTACATGTGATTTCAGACTTATCATGTCATCATTTAAAGACCAATGTGCTGATAAAAATAAAATAAAAATTTATAAGACCAACTGTAAAAAAAATTAAATAATGCTTAATTTTTAAACTTAAATTGCAAAACTCATGAAATTTGAAATTTAGAAACAATCCAAAAGTGTCAAACTCCATTACAAAAGTCGAATTAAGCATAATAATAATAATAATAATAATATTATTATTATTATTAATATTAATTCCAGATATAATTTGAAATTGGAAACTTCCATGTTGCAATTGGACTTTGATCTTACAAATCTGTACTAAACTAAAATAGGTATTACAATTAATAAAAGCCTATATTAGTTGGGTTATACATTGAGCAAAAGTTGTAGTTACAGAATAAAAAATTGATGAAAAATGGATAATTATTGGCAGGATTAGGTAACTAACAATGATTAATTATCCTTAACACCGGGCTTAAGTAAAGGATTAGTGGGAAACTTTATACCTGTGTTGCGCAGCTCTTTCATATCTGGATTGTAACATTTCATAGCATTGACAAAATGTCAAACTAAACTTTTCAATTATTCATACTTTGGTTTGTGAATTTGATAAGGTATTGATTTGAATTTCATATGGGAAGATGCTGCTTTATGACCAAGCATCAACCAGTGGGGGCAAATAACTTTGTATTTTCACAATCATTATTACAATTAAAATAAATAAAAAATAAAAATTATTTATCTTTAATAAAAAAAAGTTGTTGATAAGTATGAGAGTATTTAATTTGAATGGTAGTGTGGTAGTTGGGATAAAAAATGAAAAGTAAATAGTGAATGATGGGCATGAAGAAGAAATAAATAAGAAAATGATGAAAGGATTGGAAATGGGAAGAAAGAGAAAAGGGTGCACGAATCAAGGTGACGTGTCGGACAGAGACAGACAGCTACGCCGGCGGGTCGGCAAGTTTGGGCAGAAAGAAAAAAGGCATATGTTTGTGGGACCCACTGCGGCTATTCTCCTCTGCAGGGCTGGGGAACACTCACTCTCTCACCAACCCAAAATCAAACACACGTACCTTAATTATACCACCCATTCTAAAATAAATATTAATGAAATAAATAAATATTCATCCAATTTTTACCCTGTGCAAATAATGTTCACAACTATCATAATCAAAATTACTTAATCAATGACTAATATGAAAATAATTACTCTGAGCACAAATGCTATAATATCTGTTATAATATTATTATTATTATTATTATTTTGCTGCTTATTATAATTTTAATTTTTCTGTTGTGCATTGAGGTAACACCTTTTGTGAGAAAGGAAAAAGAATAAATATCATAAAAATATCAATGTAAAAGCGGAAGCTACCTTCAATATCCTCGTTCTCTCGTCAAGTCGCATTCCACACTCTCTTTCTAGGCGCGTTTCAACTTCATGCCTCAAAACTAGTGAATTTGGAATATTTGACCATTCTACCCTATCTTTTAATAATCATGACTAAATAAGAAAAAAAAACATAATAATAAAAAATGTATTAAATAGAAGTAAAACAAAATTGTATCTTCACATTAATATTTTTTTAAGAAATGTGCTCATACAGAAGAACCAGTTCACCATGCTTCGTAGTGTATGAAATTTGTTGCTTGCTCGTGTAAGTTTTTAAATTGAATTATATGGAGAAAATCGTGATTAATTCTTTTTTAGGCTTGAAATGATGATTTTGACAGATGAAAAAACATTGAGTTCTGATTACGTCTTTGAATTGAAAAGCTGTGAACACTAGCAGAGACGACCCATTTATAACGTGGGAAATGAATTGTTAAAACTTAGAAGTGAATTGTTCCGTGACTACTGAGTTTGTATTCTATATATGGTAGCTACTTTTTGACAATACCATCAATTAACCAGATTCTTACCAATTTACAATATCTTTCAATAATTAAAACAGAAGTATGATATAAAATAAGTGAGGAGAAAGGAAAACAATAGCAAAATGAATTATAAGAAAAACAATAAGAAAATTAATTATAAGATTTTGAGTATCTAAATTTGAAATTCTAAATAGAGACATGCACGTGGCATGTGGCATGTGGATCTGTTGTGGAGTTGGAGAATGATAAGGTATTTTGGCTTCTATCAATAAAAAAAAACACCAATACACGGTGGGAACAATAATTAGTCATTTTATATTCAAAGTAAGATTAAATTAAATTTTAAGGTTGGGTTGACGAAAGTTACTTGACTAAATGCAGGCATCATTAAAAACCAACACGTTTTCCATACCTTAGCTATTTGTTTATCCAAGCATTTGGCTAATCTAAATACCGCAGAGAAAAACCTTTCATACGCTCAATTATGCAATTATTCCTTTGCCTTTCTCTCACTGTAAAGTATTCAACTTCTTGTGCCCAATTTTCTCATTCAAAACAAGTTGAGCAAAAAATTACATGAGAGAAATTTCTTCTTTTCCCTTTATTTGGTGCTTTCCTTTTGAGTTCCGGTAAAAGCAGAATTTTCTCATTCACGTGTGAATAAGGCAATCAACTCAAGACTAGCTCTGCAGAATTACGAAATTTGTGTCATGAAATGATTGTATAATAACCTGTCATAATGACCAAGCAAAATTGCGAATTCTTAAATGGTGAATGGAAACATAATTTATTATTTCAATCTATATTTTAGTTACTATTTCTGATCGTGATATTATTATCATCATCTAAATGGTGACTTTCCTATTTAGAAGACTTTGTATCTAATGCTTATGAGATGCGTGATGGGTTATTATTACTATTGTCACTGTCACTACCTGTTAATAAAAAAACACTTGGAACATGAATTTTGCTCTTTCTTTTCATCTTGTATAATATTCTACCCCTGCAAATATTTATTCTTTGCATGAACCAAACCAAACACTGTTGCTATAGTGTATGGTATTTTTGAAGGTGAAGGGTTCGGCATATGAATTAAAAACTATGTTTAACAGTATATGACAGTAGAAAATGTTAGTGGGACTGCTTTATATTTAACAATCATAGTTTCCAGTATGACCTGAAAGTGCCTGAAAGTGTGGCTTGGCCGTTGGAGATATTGGAATGGACGAGTGATTTGCAATTCTGTTTGGTGTTCCTTTTGTTGAAGTTTGAGGTAACTTTATTTGTGCATAGGGTGCATTTTGCTTTCACGAATAAAGCCTAGAATCCAATAAAAAGAAATGGCCTTAAAAGGAGGAAGCAATGAAAATGGAGGAAGTGATGTAACAAAGATTTAATGATCAAGTAATTGACTTTATAAAAAAGCCAAATGATAATTCTTTATAGGACCTTTGAGGAATGTCTGTTCAGCTGCATGGTCATGGCTGAATGAGACAAATACTAACACCATCTCCTACTGGCCCATCAAACAAACAACTTTTGAATTCAAACCACTGCCTTATCAAAAAACTATGAATGGTCCCCGCTTTTTCATTTCGTGTTCATAGCCAAATCATCATCATCATTCAATGCTTATGGTTCATCGCATGAATCACGATAACGACCATAGTATGTATCATTTCTATTAAAATATTTAGCCGTCCATTATATAAGGTGTGAAAGATAAGTGTGGTTTTTCAAATATTTCATGCGCTTTAAAACTAGTGCCCTTTTTCTTTTGTAGACATAGTTGTTTTTCACGTAGATTGGGTAGACTTAGGGAGGTATAATGTTATCTAATGTCGAATGTGATAAAAAAACGTACGCAGAAACAACACAATCACGAATCTACTGTAAAAGAATAAACGACACAAGATTTAATGTGCTTCGGTCGTCAATTGCAACCTACATCCTGTTGCGTACAAAATTACAAGCACAATGATATCTTTAAATAAAAGTAATAAAAGGACACAATGATTAAGTCACTCACTAAATATGTGTCTAATCAGACCAATTTGACTTCATACCCAACATAATGTTGTATAATTTAAAAAAAAATAACAATAAAGTGATTTTTGTTTTTAAATGTTACAAATGTTTAAAATACATAACCTACTTTGTGTGTCTATCTAGTTGGGACTAGATGATTTGTGAGAAGTCTCTTATTAAGTTAAAGAAAATTTGTAATTTAATATATTGTCTAATAAGTATAAAACAAATACCAAATGGTTCATTTCTTTCTCTTTTAATTTATCTAAATATCACAAGTTTGCATTTATCTAAATAGGAAGTCATGATATTTAAAGACCCCAAAAGAAAAATGTACAAGTATATTTTAAGAAATAATGGTAAACAAAATATTAATGAAGGATTGAAATAGTGGTTAAACACTTTGCACTTAGATACTGCAAGGATGACTCATGTACAGAGAAATCCATTTTTTATTCATGCAATCTGAGAAACTTCGCTCTAATTCCTAACATAAGACCTAATTTAGAAGAAATTTTTGGCCTTTTATGACATTTTATAAATTTTTTTTATGTAACATTAAAGTTTTACTTTCTTCATCTACCGTAGATAAACATCACGATATACGTTTTCTTTATAAAAAAATATTAGGAAGCAATTAGAAGTCATCGACAACAAAAGATGTTGCATAACTTCTAGAGTAAGAGGAAACTATCATATATAAAATATGTGGACAAACTTTCTTAAAATTATGTTATTACTAATTTAATCAACATAACAAAGTGACAAGTCTTGTGTCTAAGTAAGTTAAGATGAAAAAACAGGAATATGGTTGAATACCTTAATCAGCTCAAACAAAGTGGACCCACATGTTTAACAGTTCTAGTTGTTCACAAATTTGACTTTGGTGGTTTGTTTAGAAGTCCAAGTAAACTGAAGGGAAATAATTAGGTATAGTTATGGTTGCAATAATTAGTTTGAGTGACTATGAGGTGTACACACACATGAATGTTATTTAAATCATAAAGAAAGAATGAGTATAGAATCTAAGAAAATTTGGGGTACGCGTAAAAGCAGATATAGTATGTTCTTGACTCTATTGGAAGCTAAGAACCCACTTTCATTTTGTTATGAACATTGCACATTTTGGTTCATGGGTCCTACGAATCTCTCCCTGGGATTGCCTTCATCTAATATCTCTAATTAAACCTTTAGTACTCTTTTGACCAAATAATATTATGTATTTTACACTCCCTATCCTCACAACAACAACGCACACAACCACAACTAAAATATGTTTAAAGCTAATAAAAACTATTATCTTTTATGCTAAGATTTTCATAGTTTATTAAAAATTTATTGTGATGTTTGTTAAATAATAAAAAACATTATATAAAAATTAAAATAAAGAGTACCAGGAGAAATTTGATGAAATATAAAATAATAGAGCTGAAGAGAAAAAAAGGGTCATCTCAATCAAGCCTGTTCTCCAGGACCTACTGACCCTAGGGACCTCAAACTTTTCAGACTCAATTCATATGCAAACTAATGCACCTTGAATTGAATGGAAAAATATATGCTTTCTCATATAATTCCTTTTATTTATTATAAACAGTCGTACATACTTTAATTGAGCTCACCTTTTTACAATTTCATTGAAATTAAACTAATTATCCTACAGAGAATAAATCTGGTTTAATAAAAAATATATCAAAATAGCCAAGCAGAGAGATATTAAGGATTTTCAAATATATAAAGTCATCAATTTTATTAAAATTTTCGAACAAACCAACATTTATCAAAATTCCACATTAATATTCATCATATTATACTTTTACTAACTCTTACGTAAAAATATGCACCTGTCATATCCATACAACTATCAACTATGCGTATTTAAATCTAAATATATTGAATCACCACATAAAAATAAAATATCCCAACAATTGTTTAAAATTCATATAACAACTAAAAGTTTTAAATACATAAGGTAAGTAAAACTACGTTACACAATATAATAATAACAAATATTCTTTCCCCTTATTTACGCGTGTCTCACTCACACACAGCTGTTATTACTAAATATAAAACTTTTGAAAATGAAAAAAAATAGTCATTATTTCTTTAACTCTTATTTATAGAATTCAAATGAGAAGTATTATTTGTTGATTTTATAATACTCAAGTCGTAAATATTTCTTATTAAATTTTCAATTTTATCATTTGTATAGTTAGATTTTGTTTTTTTTTTTTAAAAAAAAGTCACACTCAATATTTTTACGTTTTTAAATATTGGAATGATTATTCTATTTTTTAAAATTTAACTTTATTAATAATTTAAATATATTAGCAGTTAAAAGTCACTATTAAATAACAATTTTTAAAATGTTTTTACTAAACACAGCTCTTTAAATAAAGAAATAGAATATTGTAGTATCTTGACTGATAGGTTAAGATTTGACTTCTATCATTACTCTCATCAATCAAGATTAAAAAGTTAGTTAGCCAGAGATTAAAAGAGACCGTAATAATAATATTATATACACACTATAAAGTGATTAGAAGTGAAACCATCTAGAAAATATCATTATTAAAATGAGGAAACAAATATTTCATTCACCTCTTTATACATCTCATTATTAATGTGTTCATTCAATTTGACTTGGCTCTATATTGTAAGTGAACATAATCAATTTTAATAAATTTAAACATTTCCATTCAGTTAAAATCAACAAGTTAATTTACCTATTTAGTAATAACCTTTCTCAATTTAAATGACGAGTAAAATGATTTAACGATTATGTATTATCCATAAATTATTAAATTTTAATTCATGAAAGTAATAGCTAACAATCACTAAAGAAACACTTAAACTCTAGACAAGCAAGTCAACAACAATACAAACATCAAATAATATAATATAATATTTTTACCAATTTTGCAAGGATATTTTGCCAACATTCGTAATGAAATCATCAACTATAGCCTCAATTTTGTATTTAAAATAAGGATAGTTTTTTTTTTTCCTTTTTCCCTGTAACACAGGATAAACAAGAATTAAAAAAATCAATTCATAATCGTCAAAAACTTGGAAAAAAAAAATTCTTATAATCCTCACCATTTTAATTATTATTTCTAATTCATCATTCTCTTATATCAGTTCTTAAAACCAATTTACAAGATAAATTTAGAAAATACACCCATTTTATTTTTTTATAATCATAATTCAATCAGGGTACATGTTGTCTTGAAATTATAATGATTTAAAATAAGAACTCATCACTTTTATAAATAGATCCGCTGTAGCAAACAGTTCGAATTAACCTCAAGAAGAAGACATTGAATTAGTTGAGAATTGAAACATTACAGTAAAGTAAGCACTTAATCATATAAGTAATAGTTAGTAAAGAAGAATGTTCTGAATATTGTCTTTCACACTTAATGATATTTAAAAATATGTGAAATAAAATAGAAATAGATGTGATGTAATAGAAGAATATTCCAAAATGAAAAGGAAGAAAGTGACAAAGAATGGTTTGGTTGGTCTAAACCTGCATTCCCACCTTTGATATGTTGATGGGATTAGGATCAGCTGCGGTCAACAACAAAGGCCAACGATGAACATCGTGACATAGCATGCCTACATGTTGCATGACGTGTGAACACATAATGATGCATGCATGGCATGAGATATGAACAGCTATTTCCTTTGTAGCATAGATCTATTGATTAGTTAATTAATTAATGACTAAGAAGAGAGAGAGAGAGAGAGAAAGTGATGATTAAAACGACATCGGCGCGCCGCCGCAGTCAATGAAGAGTAGACGGCAGCAGGAGATGCAGGACAAAAGAATAGCGACAATGACAAGCAGAAGGGAAGGAGGGGAAACAGTGAAAGGAAGGACCAAAGAAAAGACCTAACTAAGTTTTCGTGTCTGCACAATGTATTTTGGATAAAGGAAAAAGAACAAAACGAGGTGCGTTGCTTTGCGTGTGACAATGTAGGAGAGAGAAGCAGCGTGACGTGTGGGGTGCCGACAGATTCGGTGGTGATGGGGCTTCTCACCAGAAGCACGCCACGTTTTCCTCTCACCGCGTGGGCCCCACAGCACCGCCCCACAATAATAATAATAAAAACATAGTAAGAGGAAAAAAGGGACCACATGGAAGAAGGGTCAAATCAGACACGGCAGAGAGAGAGAGAAAGAGAGAGAGAGTTGTGTTGTGTTGGTTTGAAATGACGGCCGGCTGGGTGCAGGTGGAGCAGCTTCAGTGCTGTGTCCTCATGACGGTTTTTTTCGTATTTTATGTATCCAAATATTACCAATTACCAATAAAATAAGAGCACATGGATTTGTGTACCAAACTTAAAATAGTAGTATTATGATGGAGAAATAAAAAAATATGAACATAAGTTTTATATTAATAGAGTGATAAAGAGAAGTAATTATAGTAATTGTTGCGTGTGGGGATGGTGGGGTGTTGCACTTTTGCAGTCTTGCGTCTTTTTGTCACTCAACTGTGTGCTCCTGACAACTGGGTTTGAATCGGTCACATTCTCCCCATAATAATATCACTGCTTCACCTCACAAAAACCCAAGCTATTTCACTTTCACCTAATTTCTTTTTTATTTCAAACCCTATCTTATATTATATTTATAATCACTTTCATCTTCTTTTTCATTTTTATTTTTTATACTACTCCTTTGGGCACGCAAGGAAAGGAACAATCAATGGGCTTCCTTGGGTCACATCCTAGGCTTAGATGTATCTATGTATAGTTTCACCCTATAAATGTTCACCCACCTATTTCCTTTCTCATCATCACTATCATTCACTACATTTTTCAAAATACTTCTGGTCATTTTAATCACTGTGCTGTCAAAACAAAATTAATGACTATACTCTTAATTTTATTCATAAAGATATTGATACTCTGTTACTTTAACATTCCATTTTATTGAAAAAAATAGTATAATTTAATTTTGTTCTTTAAGTCGGTTTCCTTACTGAATTATTTTATATTAAGTTTAATAGTTTATTTTATAAATTTTATTTTACTATTTTGAGCGTTTTTAAATAAACAACATATATGGCTTATTATTAGTCAGATTAATTTATTAATAGAAATAGTATGTGATATGAGTAATTTAAGTATTAATGTAGTAAAGTTGCTATTAAAGAAAATTATTGTATTGATTTTTTTAAAAGTTAAATCAAATTAAAATATTTTAAAAAATAGAATGAAATAGAAAAAAATATAATAAATAGAAAAAGTAAATATTAAACATATTATTAATAATTTACATGACACAATCGTAACATGTTTATATAGTTCATGTATGTAAAAAATATTTTAGAGATTTTAAAGTTAGAAGTGAAAAAGTTACAGTTTTTTCAATTTAACTATTTGATGCCGTATTAATTCATTTTTTTTAAATTCCCAAAATTTCACTCATTTTAAATTTTCTTTGTAGATACAATAAGTTTTTTTAATATTAAATTTAAATATATATTCTAAGTTGAAATTCAAAAACATTTTTTTAAATAAAACAATCTAATACTAGTTAATTTAACCCGTTGAGTGGTCTTTAATCAATTTATGTGGGTCTGTGATCATACATATGAATCATTGTTCTGTGATATATCTTTTATAAATCACATGAATAATATTTTCTCTTATCATAGTTTTTTTTAAGTGCTTACTCTATAATATAATAAGAAAATACTTTTATTGTTTGAATATGATTAATCTAAATGGACACTATACAATGGTAGATAGAAAAGGAAAAACATGCTTACGTTGGTTTTGGTTTTGGAAATCATAACATGAAAGGACAAAGTATGATTTGTATATCTATAGCTTTAGATGCTATAGGAGTATAAACACTTGTTGTGCATAGAGAAAAATATTCAATCCCTTGTGAGAGTGAAAGTTCAAAGTCACATTAATTTATTTATTTTTAAAGTTATGATAATAAGGGTTTGTAAGGATTTTGTCACAAGGTGTAGATTCTTAATGTTCACTTCAAAAGACATTTGCAAAAATGTGGGGAAGTCACACATAGAAAGAGTAAGTGGTCACACATAGAAATAGACATATCTAACAATATTAAGAGTTAATTAGTCCAATATTAATAGTTAACAGTTAATTATTGAACTAACAAACTACTAACAAACTACAGAGATAAAGTATTCATATAATTTTATGTTGTTATAAGACCAAGATGATCCTGGTAAAATCATGTGATACGTTGCTCACTGGTCTTGGGTCTTTAAAAGTCTTTGGTCTTCTTTGACTGATATCATTTTTTGTTATGGAGGAATGTTGTGTCAGTCAGTAAAGACATTAGTAATAAATGAATGAAATAAATATTTTCAATTAATTATCTATTCATATTATTATTAATTAGTCTTGACCTATGAGGATATCAGGGATAGAATATGACATTTTTAACCTTGCTTTAATTGTTCTTTAGGTATGATGATTAGTTAAGTAAACATTATACATAAGTGTGTTTAGATATTTTCCACCTTTTGATATTTGAGTTCATGTAATATATTAGTGTATACCAAAATTCGGTTTATAAGGTTATATAATGTGTTGTCCTAAACCTTCTCAAATTATAAGGTCGTACCGTACATTAACTTCAGACAGTGCAATACGACAAGTTAAAAAAATATCTTTAAAAAAATGTTATCAAATCTTATAGTACATTTTATATTAATTTTAAATTATTTATACATTTTGTCCGTTTCTTCATTATTCGTGGTCTATAATTGCTCTTCCATTTGTCATTTACCTTGAAAAATACTTTCCCATTCTAATTATAACTAAATTCATAGAAATTTCTTATAATATAGTAATTGGACATAATTTTTTTCAGGTTTTTGTTTGATGTTAGCTCCATCATAATGACAGCAGTGGGAGAGACAGAAGGGTTAGAGGGAAGTTGTGCATACGATGAATACTTGATAAAAGAAGGAAAATGTAAAAGGTGAAAGAAGTATGAACCTTTATCTAAGAAGTGATGAATGAAAATGTGGGGTGATTTGATAACACAGAGAACGAGAAAAGGTAAGTTTAAAAAGCCGGCATATTAACAGTGCGGTGTTGCCTGATTCCTCAAAAAATGCAGAAGTCACCATTTCCTCATAAACTATTTCCATTAATCACGTAATACTGTTTCCTTCTTGTGCTATGCCAAGTATCCAAGACACAAAAGTTAAAATGCACACTGTGTTAGCTTTTCATCAACATCCTATGCAGAGTGGGCAAAACCCCAACAACACTAACACACTTTCGCTTTCACTGCTTCAAACCATTTCCTGTTCACCAAAAACAAAACATAATCATTCTTTTAAAATATTATTATGTATTATATTATAAGAATTCTTGGTCTGATAAATTTGATGTATTGTTTAGCAAAAAAACTAGTATTTTTTGTATATCGGGTATAATTCTTCATGAAAATTAGCACTACTATATAAATGCATAATTTGCGTTAATAGTAATTTGGACGGCTGAGAAAGAAAAAAGTAGTTGTTTTAAAATTTGGTTAGAGTAGGTTTGATGTGGAAATAGAAGTACATAAAAGGAATATTAATGAAGGAGGGGAGGTGCGTGAATGGTACGCGCTTTGGATAGCGAATGGGTCTAAGGGTTGGGGAAAATATACGCTGCAAAAATGATAGGAAGCAGAGGTCTGACTAGAAAGGGAATGCCATCATGCTGATACCCACACGCTCGCTTCGCAGTTCCCGCTCCCCACAGAGAAAGCACTCACGCGCGTGGGAAGAGACACGCGCGTGCTTTGTGTTTCGCAGGTGGTCCCAGGCGCATCAACGGTTGGCAATCCCTCCTGGCTTGTCTACTACGCCGCCCAACATTCCAAAAGCGCCAAAGCTGAATAATAAAGTAAGGAGAGTAGCACCAACACAACCAAAAAATGCTTTCAATCATGGAAAAACGGTGAATATTTTCTACTAACAACATAAACCACTTTAACTGGATCCGCGAATCAACAAAGTAGTACAAAATTCGTAGAGTCATTGATAAGGAAAATAAATGTATATACAATATGATATCATATCATAGCGTTTTTCTTCCATTAACCTAATGTTAGATAGACTCACATGGACAGATAGATACGATTCCTCCACCATGAACGTACAAGGCTAATAGGTGAGGCAAAATTTAAAAACAGTAGATAAATTAGATGCTACGGAACGCAAAACGAAGACATAAAAAAAAAACCTAGTCAGAACTTCCACCAACAACTCAAAGCCACACCGGTGGAGGCTCGTTCAAGTCGATGGGGATCCCGCGCCGAACCAGTCCCAAAAACGACGCCGTCTGGGAGCTGTCCACCACCTGAACACTGCCACCGAGAGGAACAGAAACGTCGGCGCGGCGGAGAGCGGGGGAGGCGGGAGGGAGAGGCTGCGGCGGTTCGATGTCTTTGAGAACGGCGGTGTGGAGGAACTCGGTGAGGACGAGGGTGCGGGAGGGGACGTTGGGCCAGCGGTGATCGGAAGAGGGGGCGTTGAGGTCGAGACAGAGGGCGGGCGCCGGGGGAAAGTTGGTCTTGGCCTTGGCGCCGCGGAGGGAGCGGGCGGCGCCGTCGTAGGCGAGGGCGGCCTCCTCGGGAGTATCGAATGTGCCCAACCAGACACGTGTTTTCTTCCAGGGGTCACGTATTTCGGCGGCGTAGCGTCCCCAGGGTCGCTTCCTCACGCCTCTGTAGTGCCCCTCGCGAGAAGCCGAAGAAGAAGAAGACGCCATCATGAAACCAAACCAAAGTACCAAGTCGAACTCAAACTCAAAAAACGTTAATGAAAAGGGAACAAACACAACAAATGACTATGTGTGCATATAAAAGTGGAGGGACCCACACAACCTCCCGTAATTGTCGGCTGGCCGGCACCACCACACTTCCCTTCTCTCTTTCTCTTTCTTTGCTTTGCTTTGCCTTTTGGTTTATATATACACGTACACACGCACACAGTCGCAAATATGGATAAAATGGGCACTTTAAACTGGAGCCGTTGATGTTGATCAGGAAGGGGGTGTAGAATCGGACGGTTGTTGATTGAGATTGTGGAGCCGCCGCCTGATGAGACGTGTGGGAAGGAGGAGTGACGTAAGCCCTACTGGGGTGTACGGCGTTTGCTGAGCGGCGCCTGACATTATTTAGAGTTAATTAATAAATTAGTGTAGTAATAATGATGGTAATGGTAAGAGTGTGTTTTTTGGGATTGAGATTGTGAATGAATGAGGGTGTGGAGTTTGGGAATTTGAGTTGACGTAATGAAAGGGAAAGGGAAAGAGAAAGAGAAAAGGATGGGTGGTGAGGTGAGGTGAGTGAGGTGAGGTGAGGTGGGAGAGTGGGATTGGGAAGAGAGAGTGTGGGGTTGGGGTTGGTGCAGTGACAGAGACTCCCACGTGGAAGAGTGTCTGAGTTGCAGGGAACAGGTGGTGTTGGGCCACTCTCTCTCTCTCTCTCTCTTTCTCTTTCTCTTTCTCTCTCAATATGGGCTTCTCTGATCTATTTGGCGTGTTTGACTCTGTTGGGCTCTGTCCTTTCTCTCACTTTAAGAACATACATAACACCAATCTCTTTTTCTTTACTATTTTCTTCAATATTACTACTACTACTGTAAAACAAATAATAAATAAATAATAAATATAAAAAGTGTGAGTGGTGAATGACAGGGGTGGGGGTTGCAGACTTCAGACTCACTGCACCAAGCAGACGGGCACAGTTTATATGCCTACACATACAGATACGGATGTAATAATGTGATAATGTTCACGTGAATCCTTTTCTATTTACTTTCTCCTTTTCCTTTCTTTTATCACACTACTCCTAAATTTCTACACTTTCACACCCTCTGTTTAGACAAAAATTACCTTCTAATTAACCTCACCCTATTTCCTAATTCTCTACAATCAAAGAGCTAATTTATAAAGAAAATGGGGAATGGAGGAGTTATCTGCACACATTTTCGGTGGACTATCTTCGGATGATTCTCTCCCTGCCCCAGGACAACTGGTTTTGCATCATTTTTTTTATTCTTACTTTAAAATTTTGCCTTTTGGTTTCACTTTGTATACTCACTCCATGACCGTGATGATGATAATGATGAGATGATAGGACGGCAACTTTTTTATTTCTTCCTTTTTGTGTGCTCCGTGGGATGTTTTCTCATTACCCTTCACTTTCTTCTGTCTATCAAACCACTTTCCCTGCGTCTGTTTGCTTGTAAACCCACTTTCAAGGGACACAACACCTAATGCTGTAACGGCGTAATATACAGATTTACTCAAATGCGATGAAAAAAAACTATAATTTAATCCATAAAAATTGTCAAAATAAAATTTATTAGCATGTAATATATTATAAGTGGATAATATAATACCAGTAATATACTTTAGGTCAAGTTTGGACCGGTGGACCTAAGATAGGGATAGGACATGCAGAGCTGGTTGGTAGGTTCAAGAGTCTTCCAAGACAAAAATAACTAACACAACTAAACCAGACCCCTAATAATTAGACTCACCTCACTAAGATAAACGTTGTATCACAAATCGAACAATCATATCTAATGTTGTTAAAATCTCTATAAATAGTGTTTTTTTACACGTCTAACTAAGATCTCAAGAGTGAAATGAACCAATGAACACCTACATAACGTAAAATTCTCAACAATATTTAAGGTCATTTGTTAATAATGCATGGTTTTTTATTAAATAAGGTTTTGTTAAAGAAAAGAGAATTGAACCATCCGTGGCTGTATCCAAAATTAGGATTGGAGAAAAAGTGATTCCAAAAGTTTGAGAATCAGGTTGACTGAAATTTGAAATGACCGTACTGCTGTTGCAGAGTCCATGCGCACAATTTAATAAAATGAAACGTGGTACGTACTCCTACGTCTACACTCCTGTACACAATACTGATGCAAGTCCTTTAAATTTCTCTTTCTATTATTTTCTAAATTTCATTACTTATTTTATCATCAAACTGTAGAAAAACAAAATCAGTTCAAAACGACGCCATTTGTAAAATCTGTGAGAAAACATTTTTAAAAAAATGAAATGTATCGTGTTATCATGGACTAAAATGTGTAAGATAAAATATTTAAATGATTTTTTTTATCGGCAAAAAATATTTAAATGATAAATTCGTAAATTATAATAGTGGATCATAAAATGTTCAACTAAACCTTCTTCTTAAATTAGTTATTAATATTAAATGTATAAATCATTTATACTGTTTTATAAAATTATTCTTGGTATTTTAAAATTAATCAACTTTCTCTTTTTACTTAATTGTCTTAATTAATTAATGTTCAAAGAAAAAATAAGGGTAACCTATTTATAATTATTCATTATCTTCCAGCGTAAGTAGAGGGGAAAATTTTATCCCATTAATTTTCAACATTGATTAGTTTTTACTAAAAGAATAGTAAGTAGTTAAGAATATTTTAAGGAAAATAATCATTGTCCATACAATCAGAAAAAAATCTTATAAAAAAGGATAGATAATTTTTTTTAAGTCATACAAATAAAAATGGGAATGGTATTTATATATTACCTATAAAATTCAGATAACCAGAATTAGTATACTGAGTCATCTCTTTATGTTCTCTTGCATTCTATTCTACTGTTTTGGTCAGGGGTACTGTTTATTGGACCTCTCTGGTTTATAGTCTCTTGGGCTTTTGGCCTTTACTTCTGTTGTAATGCTGCCAAAGGAATGCCCCCACCACGCCCGAATCATTTCGGCTAGCTTGCTTCATGTTTCTAAATACTGAACCATGTATATGTTAACAAAGTTATCTCCATGAGTAAAATAAATTTAATCTGCAAAGTCAAATATATTAAAATCATTATAAAGTTATTTAATTTATATAATATAATCTTAACATATGATAATGTGTAATAATCTCACAAAATATTCTCAATAAATATTCTTTATATGTGTATGTGCTCATGCTCACATTTAAACCTAATCATGGACCATGGATCAAGAGATCTAGACCAGACTGGGATAGGTGTGGGTTTGATTTGGTAGAGTGACTTTTTTTCTTACCAACTTCAATTCAGAAACAATCTTCAGCTTATGCAAAATTGGCAATTTGGGGGGTTTTCTTTTCCTTATCAACGCATAAACAACCATACCGCCCATTAAAATGATCTGCAGATAACATAAATAGGATATAAATGAAAACTGTAGAGGCATTATGTAAATTAGACTTTGCTTTTCCTACATTCATAGAACATTATGATTTCTATTTGTACCTGGACTTTTAAAATGTTACAAATCCTCTACTAAAAAATAGAAAAAAGAAAAAAAAATGTATAGAAGTTCAAACAAATGGGAAACTAAAAAGTAAACATGATGTACAAATTTCTGATTTACAAAATTAAGAGGGTTCCCAGCTTGTAAGAAGTTATTCAAGAGGCTCAAAAAACTGTTGTCAATATTTGGAGAAGCACGCTATGGGAAACGGCCATCAGAAGATCGGATTACTCTGCCAGTAGTGCCACATAAATAGGACTATTAATTAAAAGAAGCAATTTAAGATAGGAAACAGAAAAAATGCTACGATTGCACTTACAAGATAGATACCAGAACAATTGGATATTATCGTGAAAGCAAGATAGGCCCAGTCTCCACAGCAGTGTGAGCATTGCCATAATTATTATTATTAGTATTATTATTATGCCTTGCCATCTGGATGTCACGTGAAAACTGGGTCCTTGCTTTCGCATATGGAGCGGCCCTTCCTACAAAAGAAAAGAGTATAAATTTTTCATTCAATGTCAGCATATGAAGCGAACACATTTCCCTCAAATTCAAAGTTCTTTTATACTAGAAAACTACTGTAAAAAGTAACGTGTCTGTTTGTAAAAATTAAGATTGCATATAGTAAGAGAAAAACTCGGACAAAAATAACACCACATTGTTTTTCCAAGGACAACGTTTAGAAAATTAAAATTAGAAGTGTGACATTATTCATAAATTTATTTGTAGAAAAAAAATATTTATTATTTTTTTATCCATTGCCATTTAGGAGGAAATGATCAGCAAAACATATTACTAAATTTAATAATGGTTTCGTAGTGTTTATTTCAAACTCTCACTCTGTAACCCGTTCTCTGTGCAAATTTTCAGTTAGAAAACTTCAGAACAGACAATAAGACACTGGCCTTACACTCGTTTATATTAGTATCAGTTTTCAAAGCTCAATCTGGGCAAGATTATTGGTCCAGTAAATCTTAAAAATCTGACAATTTCAGAACCAGTAAAGAATCGATCATGAACTGCCGTAACACACACGCTCAACCCAGTGACATTTTATTAAGACAACTATAACCCACAAAGTAACATTTTTACCTGCTATTTGCTGAACTCGGAGGATATTCTGCCGCCTTTTCCACCAGCAAACTGAACCAATAATAAGAAGTAGAAAAGTAAAAGAAGCACCTAAGCCAATACCAACTTTAGCACCGGCCGAAAGGTGAGGTCCACAAGTGGGTAATCCAGGTATGCCACATAGACCTGCATTATCAGTAAAACTGCAGCCATCCACAAGTGCAGATTAGCAACCTTAATCACAGAGAAAGTGGAGGAATGGCATATAGATATGCCTCTTCTCCCATTGCATACAAATATTCGTTATACTGTTTAACATTTGACAACATACTTAAAGCTTGCTCCATGTAGAAGTCTTCCTCCTAGAGTCGCTGGTACCCTTCCAGACAGGAAGTTGCCATTTAGGTTCCTGCATGAAGACTTCTTAATAATGATTTATCATTTATTATTTCTCATATGGTCAAGCTAGATACTGAGAAATCTTACAGTCTCTGTAATGATGTCAATTGTCCAAGGCTTTCAGGAATCGATCCATTGAAGAAGTTGTAGGATAGGTCACTGCACGAGTACATGCATTCAGAAATCATATCACCATGATACTCGAGCAAAGATTCAAACCTTCCCATAATTTAACAGTGAAGCTAAGTAGCAAATCTCCTAGAGGTTTAAATCAAAGCATGAAGAGGCCGAGTCACAAAAACTACATAAGAGGAACAGTTTCCTTTTCACTTTCTGTTTGTTATTTATTTTAGATGCTTTAGCTTCATGCATAGTTTTGGAACAACACATGCCTCGGTCTAAGTAAGAAATCCCAATAGTGAGTAGGAATTATGGAGAATAGGAGGGAACTACAAATGTATGTTGCCAAAAAAGTATAAATACAAGTCAGTACTTCATGCTAAGTATATCTTGTCCCACACGTCTTACTGTGCCTCGCCACTAGTGCCTCTAAGGCTTAACTCACAGAAAACGTTAAGATAATAGAAGCTGAAACGCTCTTAATACAACTGTCCTGAAGATGAAAATCCATATTGGCTTGTACCATATATAGAATGACCTAAGAAATAATGATAAAGAAATCCATAACTAAGCTAAGAAGAACAAGAAATCACTCACAGCACTTGCAAGCTAGTTATTGTTCCAAGTGGGGATGGAATAGCCCCACGAATGCCGTTTCCACTCAAGTTTCTGCCATTCACAAGTACAATAACATAAGGAATATGAAAATGAACATCCTCAATGTTAGTATATCTTGAGGAATAGTGAAATAAATTATTCATTGTCATCATATCAGAACTTCTCAAGCAACGTGTTATTTAACAATCAGAGCTTTATTGTGCTATTTAACAATCAGCTTTATTGTGTTATCAACTACCGAGCATAATTCATACATATATGCAATGCCAAATACCATGATACAAGAAATAATATTTTCATGAAAGGAAACTATTTCAAACTCACAGGATTTGTAGATTATGCAGTCTGGAAATGTCATTGGGCAAAAAGCCCTTCAGACCTTGATTGCCAAGACCGCTGTTCATTAAAGATACAGCACCAAGTCAGTAACATATTGAGATTAAATATTCAATACAGCTTTCAAAGAGAAATGCAATGGTTTTGTACCCCAGTGGTACCAATATCTTGGACGAAGCAGAATGGAGTTGTAAGTACATTTGGACTAATGAATACAATCAGGGCAAAAAGAAATTTAATAGAGGGGAGGGCGGGAGGGTCAATGTAAGGGTCACCCCTCAAATAAGGAAACATAAAAAGAATTATTCTTCTATGTGTGTGTATTAGTCTTCGAATATCAGTTGTCATAGTGCACAACGACATACTTATAAAGAAAGTCTTCTATTTTTTTTTATGAGATTCATACTTAGAAGCTCCGATGCTGAAGTAATGGTTTTTATTCTTGCTTTTGTTAAAAAAATAAAGAAGTAACGAGAAAGAAAAAAAAAGGTAAAGAATTAACATGAGGAAGATGGAATTAGATGCTACCGCACAACCAAATATACAATAAAAGCCTAAGAATGAGGACAAAGAAATTACAGTCCATCAATGACCCATTTGCTGCTACTTTTGTCTAATCTGCAATCTGCTCCAGTCCACGGGTGTTGTTGGGGAACACATGGATCACCATTCCACCCAAACCTGGGAGGAAGCCCCAAAGCCTTCTTCAACGTTTGTAAAGCCATAACTAGAGTAAAAGAACAACAATCAACAAGACAAAAATTATATGCATTTGTATTAACAGAAATCACATTTACTACCATTACATAAATTAGACAACAACTAAATGTAGCAGTATCATAAAGCAACAAATCAATACTAGGCTTGAATTTCATCCTTAAGAGGAAGAGGAAGAGGAAGTAAGAACAACAGCACAAATTGGTTAAGGACAAATATGACAAGACAAGGCAACATAAGAAGTGTGATAATGCATCTAACATATACCATGGTCAAAGTCTAAACAAATTTCATGTTGTATTCATAATGCCCCAAAGACCCAAATAATTGAGTATCATGAAGAGTGTTAAGTAATAGACCAGAAAATGTACAATTCTATCACAGATAAGTTTATAAGAATGTAATCATTATGTCATCGCTTGTCTTAAACCTGAACAAAATCCAGATTGTGTGGTTATTATAAAAGTTCATGTTGAAAAAATAGGGCACTGCATGTACCTTCATCTGATAATGTTTTTGACTCAGCCGTTATAACCTCCAATATCTCAATGGCACTGATTATGGCAAAACTACCTTTTATTGGGCTCAAAGTTACGGTCAAAGTTCTCCCATTAACAGGAACAGTTTTATTGAGCACAAGGGCAGTATAACGATCCCCACTCAATTTCACAATGTCAACATTTCTAAAAGCAACATCTCCATTTATCATAATGTCAAAGACTCTTTGTCCAGCAGCAGTCACTGAGTTCTCAATCTCAGCAAAATGTAACCAAACAGAATAGTTTTTGTTGGGATCAACATCCAATGTATATGTTAAATCAAGCTGGTTACTAGTACTAACAAGTGCTGATCGATAAAGAGTTTCGGGATAAAAGTTAGGTGGATGCGAAGCCTGTTTGATTCTAGTTTCAACAGATCTTGGCCGATCAGAATCCTCGCCAAAAGTTTTAATACGCTGCCAATATCTGTCCCCTCCCCGGGGATCTGCACCATAATCCACATCAAATTTTGACTGCCCAAACCCACAACTCAATCTTTTGACTGTTCTAAGTATTACCCCTTGACTCCAATCCGGTCCAAAATAATAAGCGTTATTATCAATTTGAAGAATCTCAATTGAAAGAATGGCTGGATCTCCATGACCTGTGCCATGGAAACAGATTGAGACTGAACCATCCTTAAGAAATACTTGGGCTTCAGTAAATGCTTGATCATCCCGACTGGTCCAACCTGATTTCAAAGAATATATTTGAGTTCCTTGAATCGAGATGTCAAATAGAGGTTCGTCGGTAACTCTAGTCTGTGCAACAAGTCCAAAAAAGATCCTGATTGAGTAGCGCCCTTTTGGCACTCTATTGATGTTGTAGCAATTTGAAAGACCTTCAGACAAGGGGAAATAGCGAAGAGTCTTCAGAGGAGGTGCAATGTAACTTGTGGTAGATGCATTGGAGGGAATACCTCCTGTATATCCAAAGTCTTTATACCAAAGAGTAGTGGTTGGTTTTGTTTGAACATCATGACGAGCCCCACAGCTTATGTGCATGCCATATGGCCCTGCAACGAATACAAGGTCACCGAAATTTAAATCAACTCAAAGGGGATAAACTTCTAAAACTAACAAAATCATAATCCTCTGGAATGTGCAGGCTATCATACTGGTTTTGTTGCCACTGAAATTCACCAGCAGCAATTAACAGTGCAATCTAGCAACTACGTATTGATTTAAGTCATTTTGTAGTTTGTAAATAGATTACATGCACACACGCACAAAAGCATAATTTGATCATATCCCTGAGATGTTGCTCGATTAAATACAACATTTCTGCATCATACAACCCCAATAAGAATCTTCAGGAACCATGATAAATTATTAAACTGGCAGAGAGCAAACCGAAGGGAAATGCTCAGTTTCCCCAAAAGCACAGAGAGCACCAGTTCCTGCTGTGAATAGAACATAACATAACAAAAAATGCGTTAAATAAACTTAGCTAGTTCTAAAGTTTGGAAATGCTCAGTTTTTATGTTTTTAAAAGCACTAAACGGAGAAATGTGTGTCGTGACTCGTGCACCATTCTAACTTGACTAACCCATCCGGCCTTTACTGCAGCAAAATAGTAAGTTGCGGAGACTAATTTGATCATGCCATTGAATCTTCCCATTTCCCCCACTTTTAAATCATTCAGCCTTGCCTACTGGCTTTGTCTCGTACTATGACTTAAACCCAAAAGCACTTCAAAAAAACATAACAAGATGAGGGAAACTGCGTCATTTTGCCTTTCTCTAATCCATGAGCAATTTCTTGCGCACCAGATGAAGTCAAAATGTACCCCTACACTGCTCAGATTCAAGCATCAATTACACTACACACACGCGCATTTTCACCTCAATAACTTAATCCAGCAAACCAAAACGAAATTCAAACACATCCAACCCAAAATCCTTATCAACTCAGCGCTCAACTTCAATGAAAAATAGAGAATCTCACCTCGTTGAGCTGCAGGCGAGACAAAAGCAAAGCAGAGGAAGAGCGTCCACAGCAGAAGGAATCCAAACGTTGCTATGTTCGCCATCGTCACTTTTATTCTTCTTTTCTCTCTCTCTCGCATCCCAGCTTTTCTAGAGAGAGAGAGAGAGCTCACGAACGTGTCTGCACCTCGCAGCAACACTGCACACACGGTTGGAAATGGAAATTCACAAATTCACATTCACTCGCCACTACTTCGTCTAGTTGACTCGTGAACGAATGAAGGAACAGCTGTAACGGTGGTACTGAGCCTTATCACGATTAATGCAGGCCCGAACCATCTCAACGGTTTTAATGGTCATTTAATGGTTCAGTATTAATTGACGTGTGTGAAAGGTATGGTAGGTCTGAGCTATACGTGGTTACTCATTGTGGGTCCCACTTTTGACGGCTAGATTTGAGTTTAGGGGGAGTGGGTGTAGTGTTGTCCTTTGATTAATGTGCAGTTAACTTTTGCAGTTGCATGTGAGTCCCACTTATTTTATTTTCAATCGGACGGTGGAGAAGAGTTGGATGGTGTGGACTTTGGAATGTTTGGGAATGGAATAGGGCGCAATCACAGGAGGACATAACCCCCAGCGGAAGCAGCGCATTCGATGAAGGGTCAAATTTCAAATGAATTTTTACATGATCCCATCATCATCTTCATGTCACTTTTCTCCACTGGGTCTTCATTTTTTCATTTCGTAACCAGTCAAAATTAATCTTTATTATTTAGACTAGTGTACGTGTATATTCTTCTTTATATTAATTGAATATGATTTGAGTTAATTTAGATAGGTTATTTGGATTATATATTTATATTAGATCAACTTTTTTTAAAAGGAAAACTTTTATTTTGCTTTTAAATAAATAAAATAAATATACTAACTCTAAAAAATAACATATGTGATTTTAATAATTAATTTCATAAATAATTATGCTTTTATATAATCTAACTATTATTATATATTTTAACCAACTTTATTTATCTAATATTACTCATTCACCCGATCCAAATACGACCTACGTCCAAATTTGTTTCAGATTTTTTCTAGTACGGTGGGATGCGTTTCATTCTCTCAAACTTAATTCCGACAATCTATAATATACATGATTTTTTCATGAGGAGTGTTGGAATGAATCCAACATTTTTTTATATTAAATATGAATTAATATATTAATAATAAGTGTAAGGTCTAGAAAATAACCCTAGATTAGAAGCGATATATTTTAAATAATACCTGAATATTTTATTATTAAAATGAAAATGATATATAAATAGAAAATTCAGTTATTAAATTTTATTTTAAAAGAACCACCGTCTCTCTAAAAGTTTCTCTTTTCTTTTCTCTCCCTTCTCTCTAAGATTTTGATCTCCTTGCTGCTTATCAGTTTGGCGATCGGAGTCTGTCATTTGACTATTGGCAGCGAAGACTACAAGACTGCCCGATCAGAATCTCTATAGAGTAAATTCAGTTTTCTTTTTCCTTTTCTCTCCCTTCTCTCTGAGATGTTGATCTCCTTGCTTATCAGTTTGACGATCGGAGTCTGTCATTGGACTCCTGGCAGTGAATCCTATAAGATTGCCTGATCAGAATCTCTGATAAAGTAAATGTAAGGGAAGCTAGTTTAAAATCTTTAATAAAACCTTAGGTTAGAAGATTTGAATGTGAGTGTGACGGGGTCACCAATTCCAGATTTTGTTGCAAGATTTCTTGTTCTGAGTAAATTGTAGTTTGATTGAAATTGAAAGTGTTGTGATTGAGAATTGGTTGTTTGATTTAAATGGTTTTGGAATTAGAAATCATATA
>Ga0123342_1001706_pt1 | contig 37014 bp, 22 predicted proteins | sample Turbeawhitnodule_FD_89960 | JGI IMG/M metagenome (GOLD analysis project Ga0123342, IMG submission 89960) | Root nodule microbial communities of legume samples collected from Mexico - Turtle bean Mexico white nodule | ecosystem: Host-associated > Plants > Roots > Nodule | place: Mexico: Nepantla...
AATAATTAAAATAAAATTATTAAATAATAATATTAACAATAATAAAAATTAATTTTAATTTTGATTTGATTTTATGAAAATAATTTTTATATGTATTTATAAAATTTTAATTAACTAAAATTAACACAAAAATATCTGATATTTTATTATTTAAATATTTTTTAAAGAAAGGATAAATTTTTAAATTTATATTTTACACTTTTAAAAAAAGAAATCTCTTACAACCATTATATCACACACAAACTTCAATCAACTTTCCTCACAAATCCACTATAATATACCATAATCCAAACAACCTTACTTTCTTAACACTTTCCTCTCAAATCACTACAAATCCACTTCCTCAAATCCTCTCCTCAATCCAAACACAACCTTAAAGAAAAAGTGGCTTTTGAACACATAAGACACACAAAAATAAGTACATATACCTCCCTTTTTTGTTATTTTTTTAAAAATAAAAGCTTTCACATTAGACATCATTATACAACTTGAGATCTCAGCTAGGCTGACACCTCAAGTAACAACAATTATTTGTCATCACATGAAAAAAAAATATTATTAAAAAAAAGAAGAAGAAAGAAACTACAAAAATATGGGGGGACTAGACCAAAACACATATGTTAAAAAAACGATACATAGGTATTCATAAAGAATTTTAAGAACAGACTAGATGGAAACCTACTATACCAATGAAAAGATTCTCTATGAATAAATCCTAAATTAGCCAACTTAAACATTTGTCATAGCAGTAAACATAGCAGAAACCAAAACAGAATCACATTTCAGTCAAACATTAGTAAGTCTCATCTTTTGAGTTTCCTCCATAGCATGTATAACCCCATAAAACTAAGTAGCCAGTGCAGTCTGAACTTCAAGAAACATAGAAAAAGTTTCAATAAATTCTTTCATACTCCCACGAAAAATACCTCAACAAGTAGCAAGACCAGGATATCCCCTAACAGCCTCACCCCATCAATGTTAATTTTAACTCAGTTTGATGAAAGAAACTTCCATCTAACAGAAAGAGAAAGAAAACATAGAACCTTGCAGAATACCAAAAAACTTGAACACATTAAAATCTGATTTAACAATTTTCAGGCAAAGAATTTTGTAAAAGGCAAAACTTTAATAAACCATAATTAAGAAAAACACCCTCTCCCTAGTCTAGCCTCGCTCAAAATTTCCGAATGCAGATTTGATAGAATATATACCATTGTCAAATTTTTTCCATTTCCAATTATCTTTATTTGTTTAAACATTGTTTTTTAACACATTTAAGAATATATCAACCATGATTTCCCCATTCAAACTAACTATGAGTTACCATGAAGAGAAAATGATCACTTCATGCTTTTGTCCTCCACATCCGGTTTTCTTATCAGAACACGTTTTAGTAACTAAAAAGAATACATATACACTATTTTTCATAAAACTTTGGAACATGCCAAAATAGAGAGTAAAAATGGGTCTTTGGCATATCTTCGACTATGGAAATTAGTTTAGAAGGGTTGGATTTATTTAATTTTTGACTTGCAGTTGAGTTTTTCTCTCTCTTATTTATCCTTTATTTAATCTCTTAACAACTCTTCAACTTCATAGATTTCTGTAGCCACCGTATGCCGCCGGGGACCATGGTGCAGTGTTGGTTGATAATAACTTTTTTTTGTATCACTATGAGTTAAAGTAAATGATTGAAAAATAAAGTGTGAAATAAAAAAAAACGATAAATAATTAAGCTGGATTATTTGTTAGTACAAATATAGTAAAATTTGATGATTGCAGAATTTTTTTTATCAACTTCTGGCATTAAAAATTGTAATAGTTTGCTTATATTGTAAAAATAATTTTCAATAATCATGTTATAATTAACCAAATATCGGTTATTGTTGCATCAGCTTTCAAAACTTCTACTTGTATATATCACTTATTTAATTTGTTGGACTTGTATTTTTTTATTTTTTTTTGCATAATGGAATAAACATTTTAGAATTAGGTATTACTATTTATATTTCAAAGTGGTCACTACGAAATATATCTTTTATATTTCAAAATGACAATCTTAAAATTTAGTTTTTATATTCTTAACTAGCTATTCACAATTAGTTATATATGATTTGTATTTTAATTTGCATAAATGTATTTTGTAAATGTAAAAAGCATAATGAAAAATAACTTTTTTCGAGATATATAAAATAAATTCTAGAATAAAGATGCTATAATGAATAATTTTGAAATTTATTTAATTTTTATATTAAAAAAAGTGTAGAACGTTTTTTACGTATGTAGAAAAAGACAATTTCTTCTTGCATTCCTACATTTTTCTTCCCTCACAAGGTTGCACAAAGACAAAATTGTTCCTATATAAGACTGTACATTTATTTTTTTGCATTATGGATTATGAAATCTGATAATTTTTCGAATTAACGTTTTCAGTAAAATTTCGGATTGGTGTGTCCAGTAATCTCTCAGATTGGTGCTTCTGGTAGTACATGAATGACAGTGTTAATCCAAAATAAAAAAATCAGAATATCCATAATTGAAAAAACATTTCGGATCCGCCAATCTGTAAATCAAAATATGCATTCTGGATTCAAAAATCCATAATAAAAAAAAATCATTTTGGATCCACCAATCCGTAATAGAAATTAAGTTTCAGAATTCAACAATCCAGAAAATCAACAATTTATGCAAACTTTGCTTCTAGAGCACCCCCTCATCAGGAAAACAACATGATTCACTTCCAGATTGATGAATCCGTCACACTCCCAGGACCCGAATTCAAATAACATGTGAAGGTCAGTTTCAGGATTTATAAAATTGTGGAGGTGCAGAAAGAAAATTGTAGGGGTGCAGAAAAAACCGCCATAGAAAATATGAGCCATAAAAATGGGCCGGGCCGAATCCTTCAAATTGGGCTGATCCATTAGCAAGCATGACGTGACAGTCTCGTCAGTTAAAACACGCATTTAGTTTTTAAAATAAAATATTATAAATCAAAAGCATACTTCTAGCATGCTTTCTTTGACCACTACACTCAACAATTTCCTTTTCAACATTTCTTTAAATCCTTTTCATAGTCCATGAAATCAAATTTGGCTAATATTTTGAATTAAAATTATTGTATTCATATATTTTATCTCTTATAATAAAGTCAATAAATACTTTGTTGGTGCTTTTGGTTTACAATGTTTAATATTAATTTATTTTGGTGGAAAATATAAAACATATTGGTAAAGTTGTGACCTATGAAGATCGGACACTCCTCTTAAATGACGTGTCGGTGTCTGATATTTGTATTTGATACTGATACTCGTATGACACCTACAAGACACGTATCTATGAAGTGTCCAATTCAAAAAATATTTGTTAGATTTATGACAATTCTAGTACGGTTCTAATACAATTTAAAAAAGAAAAATACATTAATTTTCTAAAAATTCAAACTTTATTGTATAAATTGTTATTGTGATTATAAAAATAAGAAACAAACCCTTGTGAACGAGTTATGAAAAACATTTTTATGTTCCAAAAAATAATCTTGAACATACTTGTGAACAGAAATATTTATTATCAATTTATATAATTCTTAATTATATAATATATAGATCCAAATTTTCATATCCTTTATTTTAAAAATTTTACGTATTTTTGTGTGTATATTGTATGAGTGTCCCTATCTGTTTTACATAGGTTGTTGTCAACCCTAAATTAAATTACGGTATATTGCCCTATCCAAAAGAATCTGTTGGCCTTCTATAACAACAAATATTGCTGTTAATAAAACACATTCGTTATCAATCCAACTATAATTAATAAAAATATATTTAGGGGACGGTATGATGTTAGTGTTAATGTTCCTGGCCACTAATTCTTAATAAACAAATTAGTTATCATGTAGTGATTGGTCATAGGAATTAGCGAGAGATAATTGAGGGTTTGAATTATTAGATCCTGCTGAGTCAGATTTGAGTATATCCAAAGGAGATAAAGGTGGAAGAAAAAGTAATAATTAATGTTCCTTAGCCAGTACCGTAGAAGCGTCGGTTATTTGTTTATCTTTTTTTTTTCTTTCAGTAACAAAATTCAACTAACTCTAGAATTTTAAATAATTTTAATAAGGAATCCATGCCTGATAATAAGATAACCGTGTAAAAATATTTTAAATAAAAAATAAAAAAATGGATGATAAATATTAAAAATGTGGAAGGTGAAAGAAGAAAACGTGTTTGTGAAATTGCACACGTGTTGGAACTGTTACTAGGATGGTTGGGGTGTGTTGTGTTGTGTTGTGCTGTGGTGATGGAGTTAGGTAAGAGCACAGCACAGGAATGTTGAGCTGAGCTTGAGCTCGTTGGATTGGACAGGTCAGCGCCAACTTTAATAACAAAACCAAATCCTACCATCCGATCATAATAACCCTTCAACTTCATTCTTCCATCAATTTCTGTTCTGTTCTCTCTCTCTTTCTCACTCTCCAACACGCGCAGACACACAGCTTCTTCTCCCTTTCAGCAACCATGGAGAGGGTCATCGGCGGCAAGTTTAAGACTGGTCGGAAAATCGGAAGCGGTTCTTTTGGAGAAATTTATATTGGTCAGCACCACCATATGTTTCTTTCTCTCTCCTTTTTCTTTCTATTTTTTGAACTGGATTGGGGTATGTTGCTGTAATTTGGGAGGCATCGTTTTTCCTGTTTTATAGATCTTCATCTATCTCTGTGTGTATTGTTGTATGTATGTATGTCTGCATATGCTGATCATTGCTTGCTCTTTTTCGTTTTTTTTCAGCCTCAAATATGGACACCTCGGAAATTGTTGCCATCAAGATGGTCAGTCTTCTTTTATTGTTTCTGGGTTTCAGCTACTTTATCATCTAACTCGAATTTCGTTCGTGTTGAATATTGGGTAGAGTACTAGGACCGGCTTAGGTTCATTATTTGTTTTTTTACAAATGACCGGAAAAGGATCGTTTTTCTTTTCGTTTATTTAATTGTTTACAAATATTTATGTAAAAATAGTGAAAAATGTTAATACAAATGTTTTGGAATAAGAAATGAAGTCAATAATTTGATGTTGATGTAATTATTTGTTGAGACAGAAAATAGAAATGTAAATTAGGTTCTTAATTATGTGTGCTTCTCCAGCATGCGCATGGTGGATGGGGATAAGTGTTGGGATGGGCACAGTCTGTAGTGTGCATAAATGAATGAAAGCTTGGGTCAAAATTTAGTAGAGAACTTTGCTTGGTTGATGTTTGCAGTTGTCTTTTGCCCTTCTTTTGGTAGTCTGCTGCATATGCAGTTATTAAAGAATCAATACATATGGTCTAATTGTGACTTATGGTGCCGTGTTCTGATGTTGTAGGAAAACAAGAAGACCAAACATCCACAGCTATTGTATGAGGCAAAGTTATATAGTATTCTTCAAGGAGAAAGTAAGTTATATGGAAGAAGCACCTCAATAATTTAAGAAGCTATTTTTTTCTCTCTAAATTCCTCTTGCTCCTTGGAGTTTAGGTGGTGTTCCAAGTATGAAGTGGTGCGGTACTGATGGAGACAATAATGTTCTAGTCATTGATCTTCTGGGACGGAGTCTTGAAGACTTTTTTGTCTATTGCGGGAGGAACTTTTCATTAAAAACAGTTTTGATGTTGGCTGATCAGATGGTAACCACTTATTCATGTCTGCATTGCTTAAGTTTTCTAGGAACCTGCATTTGTTCCTTCCTGACTATTCTATTCCTATGTTTCTTGCAAATTACTGTATTAGTTTTGTCTACGTCTTAGCTAATGCTTGCATCCATGGGAATTATCAATAGAAAATTAAAAGTCAATTTTGTTAACTTGACTCCAGCTGACAAGAATAGAGTACCTGCATTCCAAGGGATTTTTGCATAGAGACATCAAACCAGATAATTTTCTTATGGGTCTCGGGAGGAAATCAAATCAGGTAACATCAGCAAAATTCATTCTATTTATTGGCTCACTTAGGTGGACTGTTTTCCTCTCGATAGTTCCTTTTATACTTACAACTTACAAGTTCTCTTATATGTTTTCTGCAATTTGTTACATTTACAGGTTTATATTATTGATTTCGGACTGGCAAAAAGATATAGGGATCCAAACACAAATAAGCATATTCCTTACAGGTATGTTTTTTTTCTTATTAGATTTGTTTTATATTTATTATCTTTTCATGCCATGCATTGATGTTTTCCAGGTCTAGCAGTGTCTTGTTCTATAAGGATTTCCAGTGTCAAACGAATTTGATTGCTTTTCCTTCTACCAAGAAGCTTTCCTTTTGATTTTCAGTATACATGTATTTGCTTATTTTTATGATAATGTATCAACTAACGAAGTACAGTTTTCCTGTTTCTTATTTTTTAATGTTTTACTTAAGTTTTGGAGGTGGAACTGAATGATATCATTTTGTTTTAATCTCATGGTGGCTTGACATGTAATTAAAATTAAAATAACAAAAAACCAATAAGGAACAGTATACAAAGTGTTCTTTATTGAATACCATGTAAGAAATATTCTTCATTCAAAAATTGTATACTTGTAATCTTGTAATCACCAAGATTTTGTAAGTGGTTGAGTCATTGCCTCTATCTCCATCCTTGCATTGTATTTTACTAAAATGGATATTATATTCTTTTGTTTTTCCAAAGTAATAAGACGAACATTGTTGTTTACCACTCAAATAGTTCTTTTCCTGAATTCTTCTGACTGATTTATTCGCAGTGTTGCTTGTGCTTTACCAGTTTTAGTTTAATTAGCAAAGATATCATTGCCTAATATTTGTTTTAACGTTGATAAACTTATTACAGAGAGAATAAAAGCTTAACAGGAACTGCACGTTATGCAAGTTGCAACACTCACATGGGAATTGGTGAGCAGAATTAACTTTTACCTCTATAAATACAACTTATAACCTACAAATTGCCCACAAATTGTTCTTTGTTTTGTCAGAACAAAGTCGCCGAGATGATCTGGAGTCTCTTGGCTATGTTCTAATGTACTTTTTAAGAGGAAGGTATGTTTCTCCTATTCATTGTAATTTCCCAGGCATCCTCATTTAGAAACGAAATAGTGCATGTAACGTATATCAATGGCATTGTTTTTTCTGGTAACTATATGGTTTGACTATCTGGTTCTGGCATTTCAGCCTTCCTTGGCAGGGTTTGAAAGCTGCCACCAAGAAGGAAAAATATGACAATATTTGTGACAAGAAGTTATCGACTCCCATTGAGGTATATCCCGGTTTTCAATTTCATCAAACAGTTGAATTCCCTTCACCAGTACAGTTTTCAGTTTTCTTTTACACTGAACCTCATACTGTGGCTCACTTTGGCTAGTGGAAATGTGGAATATATTTGGATTAGGGTAGATTCTCCTTCCTGCCCTTTTCTATTTCTTGTCAAGGGTGGGAGGAAAGGACTGTGTTGGCAAATTGAGTAGGAAATGGAAATTAGAATTATGAAAAACAAGACATAACAACGACAATCCTTAAGTTTTAGTTCTTCTCTTGTACATTTTCTTATTGAAGTTTTCTGTCCCTTACATGTTTACTAATTTCTGTTTCCGATTTCTTGTTATTAGATGCTCTGCAAGTCATATCCTGTGGAGTTTGCTACATACTTTCATTATTGCCAATCTTTGACATTTGATCAACACCCAGATTATGGATACTTGAAGCGCCTGTTTCGTGATTTGTTCAAACGAGAAGGTATTGGCTGTATGTTTAACATATTCTTGATTTCAAATACTTTATCTGCTAGTTTGAAATATAGCCTGCTGTTTCTTGAAGATGACAATGCTCATATGCAATGATTGCTTTCAATATTAAATGCAGAAGTATGATATGTAAATAGCATCATCCAGTATTTAACATTTTTTCATCTTTCATCTAGTCATTCTACATTTTGTGCCAGAGTATCTTTATTTTGGCACAAAATTATTCTTGAGGGTATAGAGCTAATGGTTGGAGAGAAGCCCAACTTCAGTACAAAGCCATTTATCTTACTTTTATGGTTACTTTTATGGTTTATTGTTTCTACTCTTTATTCTTTTTCCACAAGCACAAGGTGTGGAATTTTATGAATTATTTTATTTAATTCTTAATGTTTGTCATTGTTACCAATCTTGGGGTTTTCAAAGTTTCAGTTATCATATTTCTACGGGTTTTGAGTGTATGCATCTTCTCTTTTTAACAATTTTTATTTGCTGATCTTAATGAGCAGGATACGATTCCGACTATATATATGACTGGACCATCCTAAAATATCAGAAGTTGCAACAGACAAAGAAACAAAATCAATCATCTGTTAGTACCTTCTTTGACTATATTGCTTGCTATAATATGTTTTCCCTTGGGTTTGAAATTTTCGTCAAAGCTTCGTCATCTGTTGTGATGATGAAATTGTGGCAGAAAAAATAAAATAGGGAAGAAGAGGAAATATAATATGTTGGAATATTTTGAACTAAGAGCAAGGAATATGATATTTCATTCTATTGATCAGCAATGTTTACATGTATAATTATTGAAAGAGCAAAAGTTGACTGACAAATAAGAGATATTATTCTCAATAACTAACACACTTCTCCTTAAGTAAGAGTGTGAGCGTATTATGAATTTATTTGCTCTTCAAACTGAGACAGACATATAAAGTCACATGCAATACATAAATCTTATCTTCTGTCTTAAGAACTTGAATTTATTGTCAGGTAGTGTCTTGGTGAAAACATATGCAACATGGTTTTCTGTTTTGTAGTTAGCAAGAGTAACATCTCTATTTTTCTGCACTTATCTTAAGAAAATAACTTATATGTTGAAATGCTTAGTTTTTCCATAAAAAACGGTATTATAGTTGTTCCACTCCATCTCTTTCTTGAATACCTTCAAGACTTGAGTTGTTTCCTTTCAATGAAGGTGTTTCATCAATTCTAGAATAAGCAAAATCTCTTCCCAACAATTTTATTTTGTTAGTAATACCCAATAATGTTTTTAAGTATTCCTTGATTTTCTAAGACTCTAATCCCCTCATTAAATTAAGGATTTGCATTCTTTCATTTCTAGCATATTCTTCATTCAAATAATCCCAAATTTCTTTTGTTGATTTGAAAGCTATGATTCTTGTGAAGATGGTTGAAGAAACACCAGCATACATGACTTTGCTTTTGCCTTGGTTTTTTGTTGTTGTGACTTTTGATTTGGGCCATAGTTAGGATTTGGAATATCGTGAATTGAGAGCAAGGAGTTTGATATTTTATTGACCAACATTTACATTTATAATTATTGAAAGAGAAACAATAGTCTTTCAAATTGCTCCTCAAGTAAAAGTAGTAACGGACTAACTTGCTCTTCAAGTAAAATTGTTAGCCTATTAAGAATTTATTTGCTCATTAAACTGAAATAGAAATATAAAGTCATGGCAATATATAAATCAATTATTTAACATGCGAGTTTGTGATCTGTTACTTTTCTTATTTTCACATTGAAATCAAAACCATTTTGTATTGGTATAAAATATTCAATACATATATGTAATATATCAAATGAGAAGTCTTTATTATGACAATACATGAATGGTCAAGATTAAAAGTTTGTTAGTGGTCACATGACGTCTTATAAAAGTCTTGCATGTTTTTTTGTCTATTTATATTTTATTTAATGGTCTATATTTGTTGTTTTCTTTTCGTACAATGAGAGTTTTTATTTGATATGTTTTCTATATGTGTGTGTATTAGTATTATAGCTTGCATTTACTTGAGTGTATTAGTTTATATGGATTTTCTAATAGTTTTCACATTAAACTTTCTTGATATTATTCTCTTACTGGATTTTGTTTTGACAATTTGCAGCCTTCAGCTGCATTGCCTAGCAATCTAGAATCAGCAGTTGTGGAAAAGCATAAAGGTAACTTCAATCTTGTATCATATGATTGAAGGATGTTTTATTATAGAGATACTTATCCTAGAAAAACAGTATTCTACCAAGTTTATGATTTGCATGCTGAGATTTGTATTTTCTTGCAGATTGAATTGGAATTTAAAGGGACATTTTAAGCTTACTGAAAGAAAACTAAAAGAAAAATAAATTATTGGTGCTTATACAGAAGTGAGTTGGGTTCAATGTTTTCAAAACTAGACTGGTTATTGACTACTAGTTCAAGGTTTAATAATTCAATTACAGTCAAATGCATATTAGCGAAATATTAGTTACAATTAAATAATGCATAAAATAATATTTAAGAAATACAATATTATATCTTTATATCTCTAAAAATTAAAAAGAAAACATCATTTTTGGATTCTCAACATTCAATATATACATAAAAGTCATAATCAAATATATCATAGTACTTTGATCTAATTTTGAACATTACTAAACAATGCCATTAATGATAAAATGTCTACATTCATAAAGAAGTGGAAAAATATATACTTTAGTTTGGTTTTTCATTTTTTAAGAAAAGATCAAAACCAAAAGTCATATTAAGCATTTTCATCAATCCATGGTAAACTGGTTTTGACTGATTTTCCATTTCGATTAACTTTCCGTAAGGTTGGTTTAGTCTGGTTTTCAGAACATAGTTTAATTTTCATGGGACTTTGTTGTCCCCGAAAACAACTTGATAACTTCTGATATTCTAAGATTGTGATCAATACTCAATGTGGATAGATATTTCCCATTTAACTGTTTCTATTATTATATTTGTTGTTGTTATGGGATGTTGAGTGTCTTGTTTCCAACCTGGGATACATAAGTCGTTATGACAAGTTTTTGCTTACTGTAATAGTGTTGAACTAAGATGCCTATGCTTTACATTCCCTTTTCAGGAGCCAATGATTCAACTCATGTTAATGTAACAAAAATGTTAGCCAGTCTGGAACTCCCAAATGCACGTGTGCAGGCTAAGCCATCTAATGCTCCGAATCTGGATGCCAAGATTCGGACTGAGAAACATGTAAGTCACCTCAATGAAATTTCTGCCACTGGCTTCGTTGTGTATCCCTCATCTTAAAGTAAAAAGTATATCCTCTGAATTTCTTGCAGATGGTGCCGTTTCTATTTTTTGCATGTTAGGAGTTGTTAGTTCAATTATACTGATCTTTGATTTGAATTTTGTTTGGCTTAAAATATTCATTTGTTTGAGACAAATTTTTGCAGGGCGTGAACAATATTCCATCTACTTCCTCTGCCTTGCCCAAATCCTCTACAAGAAATGTCTCGAAACCAGAAAAGCCCACAGGAACCTCAAACCTTGGTCGTGTATTTGGGAGTAATTCCCGTGCTTCAAGCAGCTGGATTCCTTCACTACGCCGAATTTCTTCGGCCAAATAGGTAAGAAAATCACTTATCTAGAATATGAACTTGAACTCTGCTATATAATGAATCACGCTCTCAATTTTTTAGTTACTGATTGCTGTATTTTGACATTTTATGCCATAACTGTAGAATATTTTGCTGAGCCACTGACTCTGTTTGTTTCTTATAAAACAGGTTTATGAAGGTGTGACTTGGAGCTCTTTTAACATTTGCTAATGTCATGTATTCATTTCACTCCACCAGCGGAACATTAAATTAAGACTGTAATGACAAGCATGATACAGTGACATGACAAGCTTCCTGCACATGACACTAATACTAAATGTATGGGCGGATTCATTGTTGCTAAGTGAGATTGATGCTGTCATTGTTAAGAGTTGGAAAGAGGGAAAGGAAGTAAGGGAGTATGGACGATTTTAAAGAACGAGGCATGCTGGTGGATGTCCCAAACGAGGCCCAAGGTAACGAGGCCCAGGGTAATTTGTTGGTAGGCCTTGAACTGTAAGAGTTTGGCGGGGTTGCATTGTTTTCTCTAATCATGATGAATCAAACTTGTATGTGTGTGGGGAAGCTACAATCATTCTTATTATACCTTTTCTTGTTATTTTATTTTTTCTATTCATCATTTGTTTTTCTTTCAAACATTCTCTACAAAAAATTAGTTGTCATTTCTTTGTACAGTTAGTTTTCTCATCATGAGTATAATCACATTGTACCTCAATCCCAACAAGGGAATTCTTCATAATTCAATCCAATTCATGACGATTTGAAACTAATCGGGTCCATGTTTTTTATTCAAATAGTGTTGTATTGTATCCAATCTACGAACTCGAGTAAGTATTCTACTTTCTAATAAACATTCCCGTGGTATAGTTATGATTAGAAGAATTTTGACAACTAGCAAACATTCAACATTCCAAACTAGTAAGATATGAAACCCTGCAAAATGCTGGTGCATGGCTTTTTCAATTGAGAAAATTATTAGAAATATTTAGACTTAAGGAGTAATTGTCAGTCTGCATAGTTTACGCTTGTTAGTCTTCAAATGGTCCCCGGAACGATCATCAACTGATTGATTTATCAGAATGACAGATTGTAGCAATATATAACAGCTACATATATTTTAGCAGTAATCAGCAACAAAATTAAAGAAAAGATGTAGTAAAGAAGAGAAAAAGCACCCTGTGTCGTATGCTTTGATTAAGAAAAGACAAATGAGCCAGGCGGGAACACTATAACCAAAAGAATGAAATTGTCTCCATGCCAAGGGAGACAATGAAAACAGCACAGGCCTGTATACGATTAAACTTGTACCTGGATGGATCCAACTTGCAATGCTAGTGTGACGTTTATCAAGTTATCAAAATAAAGAAACAACTTACGCGTGGGGTCCCCTAACTCTACTTTAGAAAGTGATAGTGGTGACAAAGGAGAATCCTAGTAATGATGAACTCCGCTGCCACAAAAACAGGTCCTTAACTATTTGTGCATGAACCACTAAGAGGTGGAAATAAAAAGCAACAGCTTAAGTTGGCGACAAGAATGAGTGGCCTTTAAACTGGGTCCTTTTGTTCAGCACTAAGAATCTTTTACATTGTTTTCATTTTCCTTAATAAGAAGCACTTAGAAACAACGTCATATTTTCTTGTTAAATATCTCACTGTTGCTCATCCGTCCTATCAGCATCTTGTCCTTGCTTCTTCATTTCTCCCTCATGCCATGAGATCTTTTACCACCCGTGTCTACTGAGTCCTGAGTGATCGAAACCTCGTTAAGCTTCACAAGTGAGTGTAGCATTTTGGTTTCTATATAAAAAAACTTCATTTCAAGACAACCACTGAATTTTCTTATTCGGGCATTACAAGTTATCATGAGTATATAGAAATTGAAACAATGACCATAAGGACTTTTATGCTTCTTGTAATTCTTATGATCAAGCTTCACTCAGATGAAAGCACCTAATTCCTTTTCTATTTCAGTGAGCCCGAGAGCGTCTAACTCAAAATGCTCAGTCCATCAACTGGAGAACATAGATGAAAATGCTCCTGCAGATTGGACTGCATCATCCTGTCCCCCACCTGATACTCCAACTGAGTCTATGGAGTTCCTTGCTAGATCATGGAGTCTTTCAGCCATGGAACTCTCTAAAGCATTGCACAACACCGACATTACGATCTCCACCAGTATAGATATGCCACTTTCTTGCCCTTCAGGTCACCAATTTGATACCAAGAGTTCCACTGCTTCAAAGGATGTAAGAACATTGACTGTGTTTAATTTGAAAGACTAATTTAAATTAGGCCATTAACTCTTCTTTTAGCCACTTTCCTCTTAGTTGGCTATGCAGCACGTAAACAGGCAATCATGCAAATTCTATGTTACCTCTCTTAAAAGATATCCAATCTCTATGCCACACACACACATGCCTGCAGTGAAAAGAAAAGGAAAAAGGAGAGATTCTAAGCCCTCCAAAAAGGCAGTTTCAGAGGAAATAATTTTTCCATAACCTAGACCTTTCTTTTTTATGGTCCTAGGACTCTTCAATTTTAAGAAGAATCTAGTACTGCTGTTTGTGTATGTAGCTTTTATAATTTAATAACTTCATATTGGTTCTGCACTTCTGATGCAAGAATTTTGTGCAGTTATCTAACTGTTGTTATCCTCCAATTTCACCAGGAGACAGTAGCGGAAAGAAGGTACATTATATTAACTTATGTGATGATAAATATGATCATAATGCATAAGAATCAATTTGGCCCATTGTTCAGTTTCAGTTAAGAATTTGAAGCCTGTCATTTGCCTCAGCTTGCTTTTATGACTATCTGTTCTTTTATTGTGGTCTAAATGAACTTCACTTCACTCACTATAACCGTGCAAATTTAGACAAGTCAATCATCACGTAAAGCTGTTTTAATTTCCCCGTGCCAACAGCTGCGAACCTTCAATTACAAATAATCACGAGCCACATCTACAAAACCTTGTTTTTGCACTGGGAGTGAATCTTTAGTGTGTATAAATTAATAACATTTCAATATATCCTGTACAGGATTTACTTTTACTCCATCAAGCACTCAGTACAGAATTCCTTTCCGGTCAAAACTTGCTCAGAAATGGGGTATGTTGCAATCAACTTAATAGTTTCCTTCATTAAATATGCTCAAATACCAACGCAATCTGATATTAGTCAGTATTTGTTTCATTTATTAATTTATTGGTGCAAAACTATTGCTCACCAGCTTTACAGGAGCTTGCTAAGAGGGAGGACAATGGGTAGGTGGTTGAAAGATCAAAAGGAGAGGAAAAAGCAGGAAATTAGGACCCATAACGCTCATTTGCATGCTGCAGTATCTGTGGCTGGTGTTGCTGCTGCTATTGCAGCGGTTGCAGCATCAACAACATCACCTGAATTGCCTTGTGCCAACCAAAAGACCCCCGCTCCCCTGGCTACTGCTGCAATTGCATCTGCAGCAGCTTTAGTAGCCTCTCACTGCATTGAGATTGCCGAAGATATGGGAGCTGAACATGACCAAATCTTAACAGTAGTCAACTCCGCCATTAATGCAAAAACCAATGGAGATATAATGACTTTAACCGCCGGAGCAGCCACTGGTATCAGAATTTAATGTTTATTTCTCTACTTCAGACCAAACTCAGTTATGCTTTTAAACAGCATCACTTGTTAGTGATATTTAAGTAGGATCCATTTATGAGGCATAAATCAAACCTTTTTTAGTCTTCTGCTAAATCTGCATTTTGACCAAGTCATCTTTCTCCATAAAATAACTAAAGCTCAAATGTAAAGAACAATATTTATACTTAATGAGCAACATAATGGTAAAAAAAAAGTGGGTCCAAAACCTGCAAGCCATGGATTCATTTCACATAGATATTGTCAAATACTAACACAAAATATAGTGAACTAAATGCTTGGTTGGCAGCCTTGCGAGGAGCTGCTACTCTAAAGGCAAGGCTGCAAAAGGGGCCTGGAGCAACTGGCATTCCTCTAGTTGAGGAAAAGTGTGACGAAAGCAAAGAAGCAAACATCTTGACAGCACTGGACTATGTTTTTAAAGGAGGAGAACTTCTCAAACGTACAAGAAAAGGTGTGTTTACTAACATGTTTACGATAATGGCTTGATTGGAACTGGAAAGAATAAAAGAAGAATGTCAGATGTTCAAAGCAATTTACATTATGAACATCAATAACAGTGCTATTTTTAACTCTTATTACAGGAGATCTTCACTGGAAGCAAGTCTCTTTCAATATAAATTCAAATTTGCAGGTATTGCTATAAGACATTTCAAATATTCATTAACAAACCATGGGCATGAGCTCCAATAATTTTTAAGTTTGATACAAGATCATAGCTGACCAGAAAATTTTACTCGTTTTGGAAAAAAAAGTTGATATTGGACATTGGCAATGCAAAGAAATGAATGCAGTAGCAGCTTTAAAATTATAATTAGAAGTAGAAACTCAGCATGGCCATCTTCTTATAATCTCATCATATCAATCAATTATACATTTGTTTCAAGTATAAGCATATTTTAACTATAATGTTCATGAAAATCAAGGACTTCAATTCAATCAGTCAATATTTTTCTAATGACTCCCATTAGTTTATATATCAAGTACGAGCTCAGATATGTCTAACATACTCGCATGGCATGTTTTATGCAAGTTTCTCAATGCTATTTGATGAAACATTTTTTGTAAAGATGGCTGCCCAAATAGTCTCTCAGCTCAGGTGATGAGCCTGGTTTATCTGATCCTCCCTAGATTCCCACAATGGTGGGAGCCTTTTGAGAAATCAGAAGTAGCACTATGGCAATAATGTAATTTGTGTAAAACTATTAACTCCGAAAATCCTTTCATAGAGAATCATAATTATTGGTTGTGCCACTATCTCCATTTAATAGTTATTTGAACTAATACCAAATGACAACAGGTTGTAGTCAAAATGAAAAGCAAGCATATGGCAGGAACATTCACAAAAAAGAAGAAATGTAAGCATCTTTTCATACATAGTTCCTTCTTATTTTATTCTTGCCAGTTGCCACTCTCTCTCAACAATATTAAGGTATGGTATGGCCTAAAATGGCAGATATAGTGACCGGCGTTTGCAATGATATCCCAGCATGGCCTGGACGGGAGAGGGAAGACATCAATGAAAAGAGGGCATATTTTGGAATAAAAACAACAGACAGGACCATAGCATTTGAATGTGGAAGTAAAGGAGACAAACAGTTCTGGCTTGAGGGTATCCAGTATATGTTGAATTGCCGTGTCAAAGTAACATTATAAAAAAACATTAGGATTGACATTGGGATTGCTGAATATATGCCTTTTTTTCTTCCGCTTTCCCTCTCAGCGATTGGAGAGTTACTTTATAAAGGTGAAGAGTTGACAGTGCCGCTCTAAGATTTCGTTGACAACATTACTGAGACTTCAGTGATTTCAGTGCACATGTATGGAATCTAGAACCATGCTATTGTCACTCTAATTCCTTCAGAAAATCAACATTATCAACAAACACCTGCATGAAGCAATTAACAAGCCATGTTATAAAAAAAGAGGTTTGCAAGTGAACTTAAACATAATAGGAAGGATTCCATTAGTGCATTATGCTACACAAGAAGTCTTTCGAGGTAAATAGAGAAGGATCAGTAGAAAGATTTGGAAAAGGTCTGGCATATGAATTTTACAGTACAAATCTTTCCAGTTTGGTGCTGAACAAAAATCTTTAATTTATCTGTAAGTCATTCCTCTGGCAATTATACTATCTTCTTACGCATTACAAATTCCACCAAGCAATTCGTAAACTCTTTCATTGGTGCAAAGTATCTATCACTAGTTTTGTAAATTTGTTGATGACTAATCTCTGACAAAGAACCTAATTGGTGGCTTGGAATCACTCCTCAACCTCCAGTCTGTTGGCATTAACTCATCAACATAAACATTTATGACTTCATTGGTGGGATGTAGGCAAATTTTATTAGTGACAAGGTTAAAGTCTTAAAGAAAATGACAAAACACATATAAGGAAACCGATTAAAAGGTGATACCAATTTCCAACCATCAGGGTCCAAGCAAGCTACAATCTTGGTGTTGATACCAGGCAAGGGCCCAGGTTCAAGGATAATCTCCCCCCCACATAACTTGATTGCTTCAGCAGTCTTATAGACATCATTTGTGCCTATTGCAATCTGTTTAAACACAAAATGTGTTGAATTCTTACAATGCATACAGCAAAATTCGCGGAAGCCATACAAACGTCGTAAACTTTCTCTTGAAAACAGAAAGAATAGAATCTACCTGAGCATAACCATTTCCTTTGTTATAATCAGTGACGCCATAGTTATATGTTAGTTCTAGAACAGTATTCTTATCTTCAGGACCATAGCCCATAAAGGCTACTGTGTACTGGAAAAGAAAACACAACAGAGAATTATCACAGCAAGAAATTCACATTTACAAATATCCAAAAAAGTAATTAGCATAAAATACTCAAAACATGAACTAAATTTCTGAAACTTCCTAGATTTTCGTATTAATGCCTACCCTTCCAAAATAGTAAACAGTTTTCAACAGGGACAGACCTATTCTCATGTTCATGATTTAGGAAGTCTATTTATCAGATGGAATGCACAATTATAGATGTGTTTCAATGACCCTTACGTTCACTAGAAAGTGAATCCATTGGGAGTAAAACATTCACTTGAACGTGCATCGGAAAATGTGTTTTGAGCAAAAACAAACACACAATATAGTGAGCACATCACACACTAAGATTTCTAGGAAAACATTATAAACATAAATACAAGAGATTTATATCAGGAACTCAAATAGCCACACGTAAAAGTTAAGTTACCTTGTCCTGAGGATTGTCCTTCTTGCGGAGAAGTTTCATTCCAACAGCCTTTGAAATCAAACAAAGACAAGGAAAAACAGTAAGGTCATAGTGATGAAGGAACCTTCACGATTAGAGTAGTAAAAACCACTCACTCTTTGATAGAAGGCTATGGCACGATCGAGATCGCCTACTCGAAGCATCACTTGGCATAGAGGTTCAGATGTAGGTCTTCTCTCCAAAAGTTCAAACTTATAACCATCAGGATCTTCAATGAAAGCAATTTCTGAACTGCCATCTCTAACAGGCCCTGGTTCTCTTGTAACCTTTCCTCCTTTTGCCTTTATTATATCTACTCTCTTGTAAATCTACGAAGTTTCAGTAGAAAACCATAACAATCTTAATTTTCTCAGAACAATTCATAAAGCATAGATTAACACTGACACCAAAAATAGTTGTAAATTCGAATAACAATTTCATTCCTTGGCGATAACAAAAGCATTTAACAACACAGCTTGACTAAAGACTAAATTAATTGTAGATAAAGGCTCTGAAGTCATTCAACAATTGCAACCAAAAAAATATAAACAACAAGGAACTTGAAAATTCAAAATCACAGCTGGAGATAAGTTGGTTTTCCACATTCAAGAAAAACAAAACCCAGAATGGATTAATGAAAATTAAACTGATTCTGTGTTTGCATTGCATATGCAGTGACAGTTGTAAACAATATTGCATCGTTATCTTTCATTAAATGGCTTACATCTTCAACTGCAACACCAAAATGACCAAAGCCACTTCCAATGTCATAGTTATCCACTCCATAATCTGTTATCTCCATAAATAGTAAGAATGATGAGAAGCCATTTTGTGATGATGTTCGAGCATACAAAATAATCACACAGAAAAGAGTGGCATTCGAATCAGAACTCACTGTAAGTAAGTTCAACTGTAAAATTAGAATCTTCGGGCCCATATCCAAGAAAAGCGTTAGAATATCTATCTTCAGGTATATCACGTTTTCTCAATAGCTTCATGCCAAGGCATTCAGTGTAGAACCTGCATCCCAGCAATGTAATCAAATTTCACACATTTACATTAAAGTATCAAAGAAGTATCATTTCTCAAATTCAAGTATAGCATACTTTATAGTCTTCTCCAAGTCCCCAACACGGTACACAACATGGAGAAATCTTCTGTTGTCATTTTTAACCCAATCAAACAAAATTTTCTCTGGTTGGGCTACATTTTCTGCAGCAGTAGCCTCTGCTACTTTCAACAACTCTGATCCTTTTGCACCAAGCAACTTAAATTGTGGGAGAGCTGAATAACCAAATGGAATATATAGCAGAGAACCAAGTTATAACTAATGATTTGAAGAGTTTGTGGGTAAAATGGAGAAGGAAAGTACATGTATGTACCAATACCACCAGTGGTGACAAGGTGAAAGAGAGCAAGTCTTCGTGAAGTAGACGATGAAGTGGTACATGGTCTCAGCATTGAAGCAGTTGGTAACATTAAGGATGATGCCATTGCTAATCAAACAATGCTCCTTTTGTCTGTAAATCAGTGTCAAATTCCACCCAACATCTGTCTCTCCTATCTGTAAGACTTTTAATATGCTATGTTCCAATTGGCTCTTGCTATATCCATCTTAGGCTTCTTCTTCCTGCACCTCTATTACTTCTTCAGCCACCTCCATAAATTTTTAAATTTCCAAAATTACCCTTCAAATGAAAAAAACAATGTTAACAATATGGATTATATAATAAAAATTACAGAAGTCAAAAATTATAACTTCTGCATTACATACTCCAAAACCTATTTGACAACGTACAATACCAGATTATGTAATTCAAAACTTATTTAAGAAAATAAATATACTGGATTATATAATCTGGAAGTAAAAAATCAAAAACTAACAATACCAAATTACGTAATTTAAAAATGGTAATTTTTAACTTCGGGATTACTTAATCTGGTAGGTTTATCTTCTTAAATAAGTTTTGAATTACATAATCCAATATTTTGAGTTGTTAAATAAGTTTCGTATTACATAATCTGAAAATTGTAATTTTTTTTCTTTCAAATTACATAATCTCTGTAATATAAAACATTGTTTCTATTTTATTTTTTTTATTGAAAAATAATTTTGGGAATTTAAAAATTTATGGAGGTGGCTGAAGAAGTGATGGAGATACAGGAAGAAGCCGTCTCCATCTTATTGGGCTGTTATATTTGGAACATCATAAATTGGACTACTGGCCCGATATAGTTTAAAAACAGCCTATTTCTCTCTCTACCCCATAATTTCAATCTACACCCCCAATAAATTTGAAAATTTCAATTTATCCATGTGGAATTAAATCCATCATAGTGAGTATTAATTGTGTTGGTGTTGAGTGGTTGTACATTTAATTTTTTTAGTTTTGAAATCTATAATTCAAAATTCATAAAATTTTATGAATACAAATTTGTATTGCGGGTTGTATATTTAAAAAAATAAATTTATATTTTTGGATTGTATATTCTAAAATATAATCCAAAATAAAAATTTATATTCTATATTCAAAATGTTTCTATATTCAATTTTTTATTTTATTTTAACATTTTTAATTTATTTTTATGTTTGTATCATAGTCAAGTGTAACATTGCTTTGCACTCATTCCATAAATATCTTTTAGCAATTATTGTTGAATATAAAGATGAAATATTAATTTTTGACTAAAATATCAGATAAAATAGATAAGTTATCTTGTATATGGACGAATATGATATTATAGAGTTTGTGACAATTGAAGATGAATTGGTTGAAAAAAACTACATTTATCTTTTTAGAATACACAAGGTGAGTAGAATTTCATATCACTTATGTAAAAAATATGACACATTCTAACAAAGCAAATGAAAGGAACTACAAACACGATTTGGAGGTCATAAGCCGACAAACACATACATTACTATTGAGTTGTTAGCAGTTTAATAAGAATTAGATTTTAAACATAACTCAATCTCATAAATCTGGTTTATAAGGTGAGGTTTGCATACACTTATAAACTATAAAATGTTATAATCTTTATTCGATGTGGGATCTCCAACACACTACCAACTCTATGTGAGACTATATATTATGGGTGGTCCGATAACAGTCTGATAGCGAATGACTTGATAAACCTAACAAAATTTTGCTATGATAGAATTTAAATGAATCTGATATCATATTGAAAAGTGGAATTTAAGCTTAACTTAACCTCATAAAATTGGCTTATAAGGTAAGGTTTGCACCCACTTATAAACTATGAAATAGTTGAGCAAGAAAATAACTTATTTGGGCTTTTAAAAAACTTAAAGGTTTACTTTTGAGATTGAATGTGCTCCTTCCAATAGTGATAAAGATCTTGTTTTAATAAATTTAAGTATTATTTTTTTAAGCTTCCATCATTATATGTCAATTTCATATTAATAAAAAGATTAAAACAAAGTGTAAAATGTTAATGGATATATACCAGCTTGAAAAGTTATTATGGATGCATGGAAATTTGTGATACATTTATGAAGTGTGTGAGACATTTTGAAGTTGTTTGTTTGCTATGATCATCATTCTCTGAATATATTAATGATATATAATTCATACGCACAAGAAAAAATCTGTTAAGTCATGGATATAAAAGGTGAAGCGTTTGGGGACTACAACATCAAATAGGTATGTTAGTTTGTATTCATTAGTTATTGTTAATAAACAGGTAAAACTTGTCAATTTGATATTCTTGTTTGTTTTGTAAATACACTATTAATTGAAATTTATGACTTGCACACTTGTTGGGATGCAGTAAACAACGTCATAAGACTATAAAATGAAACTAAGGCATCATTTGAGAAGAATCTACACATTGTGGTTTAAATATTTGCATAAAAGATTGCAATGGTTCGTGTCTAAATATGTTTTGATGCATATGATTGAAGAGTTTGACCGAGTTAGATATGTTGGTATTAATAATGAATGTTGTGGTTATACTAAGACGTTCGTTAATTGGATGCAAGTATTTATCCAATTACTATCCATATTTGTTAGTCTCGCAGCTAATTGACTTGATTCTTGTATATTTTGTGGATTATTTTAATTTATTGATTTAAATAAATTCTAGTTAAAAATGTATTGTGATTTACGACTATCTTATAGAATACATTTATATGAAGTCAAAATAAATAATGTTAAAAAACAATAACAAGTTGCATAAAGTAAAAATATAACACAATTTCAAATTAAATGAAATATATTATTAAAATGATTTTAAATTCACATACAATTTTTCCTTGAAGTGGAAAACAAAAAAAATATAAATGCACAACATAATTAACTATTGGACTTAAGTCATCTTTCGCGTATAATATGTGAACATCCAATATAAATGACCCCTTCATCCATCACTTCATGGGCCAATAGGGGGCAATCTAGGTTCTTTCCCATGCTGAAGTATCTTTAGACATTTTTGTCCACAATCAATGACTTTTGTAATACTTTGACAATCTTCTTGAATATACCTTATAGTCTTCCAAATAACATATGTCAGTGAATATACTAAAATAAAGAATAAAAGTAAATAAATAATACATATATAATACTATAATAACTTACCAGATTAGTATGGTTCTATTGTACACGAGTTTGTCTCTATCATCTTGATTATGAGGGTGACAATGTCTCCAGAGAATTTGTCTTACTCATCATGTTCTACTACATATGCATTGATCACATCAACACCACTACCATGAACAACTTGTTCATAATTTCTTCTACGGACCGACATCGTAACTCTCTATTTACCATAATCTTAAGATGCACCACCTCTTGTCCTAGTCAAAATTACATATTACATAATTCTTATATCAATAAAAAAAATAATTTAGTAAAGTTATTTTCCAAAAGATGCATTTTAAGTGTACAAATCATAATATATTACGTTATTGAAAAATACATTACAAATTGTCTAATTCATAACACATTTCCAAGTATGGAATTGCATTTGGAATTGTGTAATCAGAAATATATTTTCTAATAAGATAATACATTCTGAATTATGCAATTCAAAATGTAATTGCAGATCTAAAAATGTGTTCTAGATTGTATAATTCAGACTATATACAAATTTTGAAAAATATATGGATTGTACAATCCAGAAACTTCCTAGAATGTCAATTCAAAATAAACATACACAATAACATGAATGAAAATCAACTATAAAAATCAACTTCTTCAACCAGTTCTAAGATGATTCCTGATAACAAAAAATGGTTATAACAGTGAGTCTAAAACATAATTCAAGGAGGATCAACGGAAATGCCCTTTACAAACTTGCATGACTATTTCTTTCTCTAGTCCTCCATATGAAATGTGCTATAGTTTAACGGAACAATTAAAATTATAAAATTATACCTTAACATCTTTAAATATATTTTATTTTTTTAATTACATGATTTAAAATTTTTCTCTCAATTATGAAATCTGAAATATAATTCATAATTTTGAATTAATCAATTTAAAAGGAGACTAGTTTAGAAAGTTTCCAACTCATTAAAAATTTAAACTTAAGAAACAAGGATGAAAATATAGGACATTGAAGAAAAGTTATTGACCTTTATCGGATTGAGCTTAATTGGATGAACAATAGCTCATTTATGAATAGTTAATAGCATTTATGTTTTTAATCAATTAATTACATTTAAAGTAATTAAAGAAAAAAGGCTATGCCTAAAAATCCATTGACCTGAGGTCGATGTTATTAAAGAAATGATTAGGTTTCGTCGCTTTCAAAGAAAAAGAGGTCCATTAAAAATACAAAGTCGATGTGGTACAATGAGCCATGAAGTGACATGAGAAGAGAAAGTAGAGGCATGGCACTACCGTCATCATGCCTACTTATTACTAAACTAAACCCAACCTTAACTCTTTCACACATGGCTGAAGTAGCCACCATGTGCAATGACAACGTTAGACCTAATTATCAACAATAAAATATTTAGACATTTCATGTGAAATAAACACTGGTTGACAATTTTATTTTAACAATGTAATAATAATAAGATGCATCAATAATTGGGCTTAGAAAAGGGAAAATGTGATGAAAATATGGTGTTATTAATATATATAATTGTTGTTAGTGAATAAAGGTGGTGGTCAACGGGTGAAGTCCAATAGGGTTGCATTAACAGGGCTTTTCGGTGGCATATAAATAAAATGGCAGCATGTTTACGATGAGTGTGGAAATTGTTTGTGGAAGATAGAGGCATGGCGAAAATCGCTCTCGGAAGCGCCAGAGAGGCCACTCGGCCAGACTGCATTCAAGCCCTTGTCGTTGAATTCATCGCCACCTTCCTCTTCGTCTTTGTTGGCGTTGCTTCTTCCATGCTCACTGGTATGTATCTACTCTACTCTATAACAACGCAACGCAATAATCATTCATACTAACGTTACATATGTGTATCAGAGAAGCTTGGTGGGGATGCACTCGTGGGGCTGTTTGTTGTGGCCGTCGCACATGCACTTGTGGTGGCCGTCATGATCTCCGCCGCCCACATCTCCGGCGGCCATCTGAACCCCGCCGTCACCATTGGCCTCCTTGCCGGCGGTCACATCACCGTCTTCCGTTCCATCCTCTATTGGATTGATCAATTAGTTGCATCCGCCGCAGCTTCTTATCTCCTTTACTTCCTTTCTGGAGGACAGGTAACGAACGAAGCTCGTCAAATCTCTCTTATTTATTTATTTATTTTTGTTTACTGTTTCTTCGTTTGCAGAAAACTCCGGTTCATACGCTGGCCGCCGGAGTTGGGTATGGTCAAGGGGTCATTTGGGAGATTGTGTTGACCTTTTCTTTGCTTTTCACTGTCTATGCCACCATGGTGGATCCAAAGAAGGGACCACTTGCTGGGCTTGGCCCAACTCTTGTTGGGTTTGTAGTGGGGGCCAACATCCTCGCTGGTGGGGCTTACTCCGCTGCTTCTATGAACCCAGCGCGCTCTTTTGGGCCTGCCTTGGTTACTGGCAACTGGACCGATCATTGGGTTTACTGGGTTGGGCCTCTCATCGGTGGTGGGCTTGCTGGTTTCATCTATGAAACTTTCTTCATTGATCGATCTCACGCTCCTCTTCCTCGTGATGAAGAATTCTAATCAGTAGATCATCAAACAGTATTTGTTTTAAAACTTCTCTTTATGTGTAATATATCTCCCAAAATAAGATCAACCATTTACTTCACCCTGGATCTTAAATCTTGTTTTAGACATATTTCTCTGCAAGTATTAGTAAAATTATTTCGTCCTCAGGTATGAAAGATAACACCGTTAGGGTCAATTACTGCATTCGAAGTATTTTCCGCTTTAGAGGTTCGTACTCCGTCACGATTTTATTCTGAAAAGACGTCATGTTGAATTGAGGGAATATATAAACTGCCGAGTGATGTAGTACTATATTGACATACAAGAAAAAAAAACAAATTACATAAACCTGATGCAACAAGAAATGTTATAACAAAGAAAATGGTAAGATGAAATCACACAATCTTACTACTCTTAATCACCTCATTACATAAGCTTCATTTGTTTCTTATACATGTAATTGTTTTTTTTTTATATTCTTAATTTAACCAGATTAAAAATTATTTTATTTATAAACCAAATTAAGAGGGTTCTATATAAAGACTATCTAAAACATGCTTAGAAATTAAATTAAGAATATGTGTGCAATTTTGAGGTAAGGTAGATGAGATTTAATCAGACAGATTTTGCGTATATTAACCGATTTAATAAATATTGACGATTATAAAGGAAATTGATAATTTGATATAGTATTAAAAGTAAATTATATTTTAACCTATAACAATAAAATGAAGTATTTGGAAAATTAAAACATTAAAAAATGATTGTTCTATGATGTGTACATTACTGCAGCGTAGTCTCACGAAGCCAAACCCGGCGCCACATTTTCTTTTTTGTATACAATTGTTATTATTAAACACATCGTCCTTTTATAAAGCAATTATGAGTGTATTACAAATTCTTAATTGAAATTAAATATGAAACTAAATAATCTATTTATATATTCAGTTACACGTGGCAATTTGTTCGTGTATCAAGTTTTTTTCCTTTACCTTCTAGGTCTTAATAAAACATTTTGTTACTTAATTATTATCTTTTTTATAATTTTGTCATTTATTTTTTTTTCAAACTTTAACTTACATAATTTTTATAAATTTTACTGATATGCACGGGGAAGAAGAAAAATTGAAAACTAGAATGACTATTTTTTTATGAATTCTTACAATATAATATAATTTTTATGTACTTTTATTTTTTTTTCTATCACAAATTTAGCTACCGCTGATTGAGACCTTCTTAACCGTTGGATTCTTGAGTTGTTTTCTTGGACTAGCCCTTAAATGTTCTTTAAATGTGTGGGTAGTTTGATTTTTGGTTAATGTTTAATTAAGACTATTAATGCTCTCTTGTCTTCTTTATGTCAATAGCTAGAAGTAAGTTTCGCAAATGTTTAAAATGTTTGGGTGATATATAATGCTTTGAACTTTTTTTCGAAGTCATGTTTACATCATAATCATAATCTCAAACATAATCATAATTTATAAGATTCTACATTCATTAAATGTTTTATATTTATTTATCATTTTAACTGATAAAAAAAATAAAATTGAGTGGATCATTAAAATCTATAAAAATTTAAACCTTTGATAATATTATTCATATAACATATTTTTACTTTAATAAATATTTTTTTATAATTTTTATTTTCAAGATAACTTTGCAGATAACTATTTTATTTTCCTTTCTTTAGCTTTCATTCCGAAGATATAATTCAGTTCTTTTCATTTTTGTAGGTAAAATATTTTTCTTTTTAAAAGTTTTTCCTTTTATAATCAATTTTTAGTTTAAAATTCATAGATGGTTGGTAAAAAAAATTAAATAATACTAATATTTTTCTGTTACATTGATTTGATTATAATTAATTGAAGAAACAAAAGCTTTTTATTAGCGTAAGGAAAATGATTGTTTGACACGGATTACTCCACCTACATTTCACTAAATATTAATATTTTAATTATTTTTAATTTTTGTAATTTTAATAATTATTTTAATATTTTACATTTTGTTTATATTTTCATTAAAAATATTTTTTAATTTTTTTTATTACAAATATTAATATTATATTATAGAGGTAAACACCAGGTGTCAAAAATATAAAATTACAACAGTTCTCTTCTTTTTATTACTAACATCTGGAGTAGGATGTCATATAGATTGTATAAAGTGACGATATTGATATCTTCAAAATAATAATTATTTGACAATTTAATATAAATTATTAATATATACTACGTAAAATTAGAAAATTTCACTCCATTTGGTTAGTATCCGGAAACATTCAGATTTTGACAGGAATTGTGGCATATTGATCAGAAACGGAATGGGTATCGTTATACGAGTGAGCTGCTGTGACGAAGAGAACCATTAATGGCAAGTCTGCACTCTGCAGTAGTTTGTTACCTCACCACCACGGATCAGCGTTGGTACGTAAGTGTTCATAAAGCAGATCAAAGTACACTGAAACAGACACTACCACTTACACATGCATGTGTGTGTATATATATAGATATAGATAGATATATATAGTTTGTTATATCTAAGCTAAGCGTAAGTGCAAGAAGAAGACGTGACAAGAGATGAAAGAGACATGCTTAGTTGTGGTTATCCTTATTGATTAATGATGATTATTAGTGAGTAATTAATTACATTAATCCTACTGAAAATAGCTACCTTGAAGTTTCTTCTCCACCCATGAAGGCGAGAGAACGGGGCTCATAGAGTAGTCCCTAATCTTCACCCTCTGGGCTTCACACTGCTCACTGTAGTCCATGCACATTTTTTCATCCGGCAAAACCTTAATCCTCCAGACTTTGAATGTTTGGTCCAAACTAGCACTGTACACCAAGAACCCCATCACAACCTTTTCCATCTCGAGGCATGCAGCCAAGCATCTAACTGGTCCTCTGTGTCCATCCAAAACCGTCAAACACTCGTGGTAGCAGCTTCCTTCCTCTCTCCTCCACACCCTAATGGTGGTGTCCTCTGACCCACTGAATATCATGTTCCCTACTGTGGCTAAACAAAGAACCGCGAAACGGTGACCCTGCAAGAACCCTCCATGGTTGAACCTGTAGCACAACCTTTCCTTCTCCCAGAAGTTTATCATCCCGTCGGAGGAACCCGAATAGAGGAAGCAGTGGTTGAACGAGCAACTCAACGCAAGAGCATTGACGGGGGAGGGTTGGAATTTGAGAGTCATGGTGAGAGTGTGCGAGTCTTCAGTGTACACCCTTCTCCATATCTTCACCGACCCGTCGGAGGAACCGGTGAAAAGACAACCATCGTCCTGGTTCACCAATATCGCGTTGACGTTATCCTCGTGTGCGCCGAACGAGTCAACGCATTTTCTGTCGGAAACGCGCCACGCCTTGACTGTTCTGTCGTGGGAGCCGGTGTAAAGGAGACCCTCGGAGTGGTAATACGCCATGCAAGAAACGGAATCTTTGTGCTTGGGCGTGTTCTTCCCTCTGGAGGGGAACATGAGGATGGAGGTTTTTCTAGGGAGAGTGCCTAGTTTCTTGGACTTGAAGCTATCCGAAGCGGTGAAGGTCCATATCCTTATTTTGTGGTCCTTGTGCGTGGAGAAAAGCATGTTGCTATAAGCGAGAATGGCTCTGACCTCACCGGAGCTGGCTTTGAGATACCCTCTGTCCATGCAATCCGGCTGCTTCCAGACACGGATTCTGCTGCTGTTGGAGCCGGTGAAGACCAAACCCTTTGAAGCAGCGATTGCGTAGATGTTACCTTCGTGGCGGTGGAGCGAAGCGATGCAGTGGTAAAGCAAAGAGGACGAGGGGGTTGGGATAGGGGAAAGTGTCCATGGTGAATCCGGCATGATAGGAAACATGCCGTCGGAGCTTGAAGGCCTTGGGGGACTGAACTGAAGGTCTTGTTCGCTTATCTCTCGGTGGGTTTGGAGATGAAGGTGAAGAGGGGATTGCGGTGGTTCTGGCTTTTCGTTGTCCATGAGGCTGAGGAGGGTGGCCTTGCCATAGAAATCCATGGCGTGTTGGGAAGAATATGTGCTTTGAATTAAAGAAACAAAAGTGGTAGCTATAGTAGTAATTGGGACATTACAAATTATCCCTCACAGTTGGGCTATAACAAACGTAATAAGGGTTTGGACGATGGGTGGAGTGTATTTATTAAGGTATAAATGTTTCTCAACTGTTCTCTCATTGTCGTGCTCCCTTCTGCATCATTCCACCATGTGACCCCTCTTTGCTTCACTTTTTCTTTTTCTTTTCCATGCCCCTGCAACTATAAGCAACCTATTATTCATTTCTCTTTTATACGATAAATATTTAATTTTACATTTAAGATTCAATCACCTAAAACAGCTTTATATTCAACTCATGAAAGAGGAAAACTCTGAATAAATTGATTCTCCAAATTTTAGCATGCAGCTATGCCCTTAAGCACTATATATTTAATTAGTTTAAAAATGTTTTTTTTCCATTAATATAAAAGTAGAATTTAGTTTGAATGTTATCACACTTGTTTTTTTTTTACAGTGTAAAATAGATTGCTAAAATTACTGATAATATATGTAATATTGTTACATCTATTTACTGTCATTTCTTTAATAAGTACTATAAAACTCATATAAAGTAGTTAGTTTTATTTTGCAGTTAAGAAGGAGGTTCCAAGAGTTTTGGACACTATTAATTTCTTAATGAATTGAATAAGTTCTTGGTATTTCAACATATATAGTTAATATATAAGGGAGTGATTTAGAATAGCTGTTTTCTGAATTTGATGGCTTGGTTGGACATTTCTGCTTGCTATGAACTGGTTTGTCGTGTGGCCTAGAGAGGGAGCAGAAAGGTGGAGATATGAATGGGGTAGTTCTCATCATTGTCATCAAGCTCATCACTGAACTTTCTCCTTTCTGTTGGTATGGATGGTGGAATTTTAATGTTTACTATTGAATTTCGTAGATTTATTGCTTAACTTCTTGTCACATGTCCAAGTAGAAACCACTATACATTTAATATTTACCTTATGAAAATGTCACCAGAAAATTAAGTCCACTATGAATTGTTTGAAAATACTATTCTTATGGAAGTTTATAAATTCACCTCTTATTTTTGTTTATCATCTTGTTTATATTAGTATGGTGTTTTTTTTCTTTCTGTTTTATAATTATAAAAAAGAGATTGGGTGTTGAGTTATGGTGCTACAATAGTATATATAGTATGGTGAGAAAGAAAGAACAGAGTGCGGCTGAGACTGAAATTGGTGTCAGAGTTGGTTGGTTGAGTTGCAACTGCTGTTATAGCATCGAAAGTTAAACAGTTGTCGGCATTTGATGCGGTGGATGAGACTACATCCAACAATCTACATTTTCATAAGAAAAATTTAAAATATATCACGAGGTAAATTTCGGGTTTTGCTACGTGAAGTACTATGATAAGTATTACAGTGGTGAAACACAAAAGTTTCTGATAATTATATGTTGGAGATGTAATAAATGGGTGCAAACCTCACTCCATGAGTCGGTTTTATGGAGTTGAGTTAGGTTTGAAGTTTATTTCGTAATATGGTATCAGAGTCTTTTCTAGCATATCCTAGTGAGTGTTTGTTGAGCTTATCAGGTCACCCGCTATTGAGCCGGATCACCTATAATATGTTATCTCACGCAGACAAAAAGTCAACTTCGTAATATGATATCAGAATCGTTTAAAGTCTATTCTAACGAGTATTTGTTGGGCTTATCGTTTCACCTACTATCGGATCGTTATCAGACCACCCATAATATGTTGTCCCACGCAGCCTTAAAGTCCACTTCGTAATATTATATTTTTTATCTTATTTTTTATTTCCATTTATTTATATACCAAGAGATTGAAATGCTTGATCCTAAACACAGACAGCAAGAAAGTTTTGGTAGAAATGAATAAGGAATGAATGCAGTGTGAATAGAGAAAATAAATTTGCCATGCTGTATGTACTTTGGGATACAGTTTCATTAAAAAATGTACTATTTATATTTTCCTTTGTAGAGAAACCACTGTAAGTTTCAACGATCACAAATTATCTATTTGTGTTCCATAACCGTGTTTAAGGATGATATATATCTGTTGTTTTCTTAGGGTGAAAATTTCAAACCTATCATGAAATGTGTGATGTGCAAACTATTTTTCAGTACTTTTTTTTGCATAAATTAATGTCTTTCATGAATATAATAAAATCAGAATATAAAATGGGCAAGTAAAAAAATAGAAATTAATCCAGAAACATAACAAGAGGATATATTCTAAGCGTTAAAAAGAGAAGGAGAAAATACATTCCTTCATAGTTTGAAATTACTCCAAATAGTCAAATTGATAAGAAGGTATTGACAAGTCATCTCAATTATTTTTAAAAATTCTATTATTGCAAGGAGGTTTTATTTCTATGTTCTAATACGGTAATATATAGTAAATAAATAAGGTCACGAATATGCAAAATAAAGAAGGCAAAATACATTATCCCTGAATAGCCAAACAAAAACTACATATAGGTTATGAACGATCAAACAAAAATTACATAGGTTATTAACAAAAATTATATGAAAAAACATTAAGGACATGTCTTTCATTCGCTAAGATATGTAGTTTGAAATTGACGTGTAATAATCTTAAATGATATGTAGGGTTGCTAAAATTAACATCTCAATATCATTAATTTAAAATTAAAAAATAGAATAATTATTAGAGTTAAATTCACATATTAATGTTTATTCTCATTCATGTTTTTTAGTTTTGTGTATGTATAGGACTCTAAACAAGGTGATGATTTGGTCTCAATAATTCTTCTTTCTTTCTTGTTTTGTATAATGGAGTACTCCATGTGTTTTTTCTATTTAATTTGTTTCCGCTAAAAAAAATGATTGAGAATTAAAATTATTAAATTCTTCTATGAAGTTCAAATTTCAATATGGACCGGTGAAGGAGTACTAATTTTAAATAATTTGTTGGAGCGAAAATTTGATAATATATATGAATGGTTAAGGAGTACTAATTTTAAATAACTTGTTGGAGCGAAAATTTGATAATATATATAAAAATATATGAAAATAAATATTATTTTATAACATATAATAATTATACTATTTAAATTAAGATCATTCCCAAATCTCTTTTTTTTCTAAGTTTTGCGTAATCAAGTCAACAAAGAATAAAATAATAATAAAAAATTTCAGAAATTTCACAACCAATGCATGAGCACCCACCCTCCTTACCATTGCTGCATTGCAAGACCATCTACAACAAACTATAACTACTGCATTACTAGAGAAGCTGTAAAGAGGACACCCTGATGTTACATGAGTTTGGCAAGCATAGTTTATATTTTAGCTGCATAAATAGATATTGCAGAAACACTCATAAAATTCTGCATTGAATCTGACCCATCACACAAACTAAAAGCCGTGGGATATCAAAAAATGTAACCCGTATAACATCTTCACAGAAAATCTGAAGTGGATTGGCACACCTTCCAGAGTTGTTTTGCTCCAGCTGCATAAACGGTTTAGGTTGGAAAGGGCATGAGGAGAAAGTGGGTTAAATGAGTTCTTTAAAGACCATGAGAGTAGGATAGTGTTAAGTAACCACAAAATTCACTCAATTTAGAAAATATTATCAAATGGTAACCTTCTAGGAAATATGTGGTGACCCATATTACACTATCCAGGGAGTTTTTTTCTAGAAATGGGAAGTGAGTGTTCGTGTTGGTTGTAGTGGGGCATGAACTAGGGACAAAGTAGTTTAATTGAAATCTTTAGAGACCATGAGTGTAGAGAAGTGTGAAGTGAACACAAAATTCACTCAACTAAGAGAATATGGTGACCCTACATGGAATATGTGATGACCCACAATACATAGATCCAGTGAAACTTTTTCTAAATATGGGAAGTGAATGTTTGTGTTGATGAAGAGTGGGCTATAAGATGAGAAGAAAGTGAGTTAAATGGATTCTTTAGAAGACATGAGAGTAGGAAAGTGCGAACTAACCACAAAAATTCACTCAACTTACACGGTTGCAAAATTTGGTGACCCTACAAGGAATATGCGGTAACTATAATCGGATTTCTAATAGAAAATTCACTTAAAATTATTTTTTCAAGGATTATGATAGTTTTACAGCTATAAACCTCAAACAATTGGCATTTTATTAATTTTTTTTTTTTTTATGTTTTAAATAAAATTTGTTGAAAATAAACTCTCATATACTTCTCTTTCGTTCATCACCGCCAATCCCTGCCCCAAATACCGCTGGCCTGAACCCGGGCCTCAAGCACCACCGCCACTCTAATTACCACACGCGCCTGTCACGCGAGAGGGTTGCCATCACCGACGAGGCTGACTGTACCGCGATAATCATTGAGTCCAGCGTGCCGTACCTGCTCCTCAGCATGCTGTTTGAGTTCCAGTTTACCTACTCGAAGATCGTAAAAATGAAGCCGATCGCTAAAGGAGGAGGCATCGAACGGAGGAGAGCGAAAGGAGCATGAACTGCTGCAAATAGAGCCACTAACAAGAAGGAACAATGGCGGTTAGACGGACAAGAGAAGTTAACGAAATAGGTGTGGGATTTTCTTTTCATCAGATTTATTTAAAACATAAATAATAAATTGAAATAAAAAACATGTAATAGTTTAAATTGATTATTTAATATTTTGTGAGGGGAAATAATCATTATTTTTTTTTTCAAACACAAATATCATCATCATTTTCTTAAAAGGGTGATATATTTCTACATCCTCTTTCACCTTACATCTATAATACAATATTAGTATTTATAATAATAAAAAATTAATTCTTTAATAAAAATATATCAAATTGAAAAATATTAAAATAATTTTTAAAATTAAAAAAATTAAAATATTAATATTTATTGGAGTATAAAAAAATTTGTTCTTAAAAGTGTGTTCATTGCATTCTATGTAGCACAAACACTAACATAGACACTATACGACACCGACATAGAGATATTTAAAATTTCTAAAATATAAGACACGAAACACAAATTTATTTTTTATTTTTATAATTATAATAATAATTTATATAATAAAATTAAAATTTTTAAAAAATTAATATATATATTTTTTAAATTATGTTATAACCGAAATAGAATTATCATAAATCAAATAAATATTTTTTAAATTATACACTTATCATCGAATATGTGTCTTATGAGTTTCATCAAACACAACACCGCCATTTAAGTGTCTCGTGTCTTAGCTTCTTACAGCAACATCAAACATTTGAAGCAGGGGTTTTGTATTCTAATTCACTCCGATTCCTTTCTTGTTTGGCAATCCATTGGAGCGTTCTTCGTGCAATTGGCAACCAAATTCTCCCCAATCTCTCACTAGATCTCACACTTCCTCCGATCCTATTCTCCTTCTCCATTTCTGCATACCTCGGAACATTGACAATCTCAGACATGCACCTCTTCTCACTAGGATTCAGTTCAGTAAACCAGTTTCCTTCCTCCTTACAACGCCAAGTTCCGTGAACCTTTCCACCGTCTTCGGTGGATTCCAGAGAACTGAAACAGAATCTCCTGCAGCTAACATCATTAAGCATCTGGCTGCTCAACGACAACATGTCCGAAGAGTTAAGATCACTCCACCTGCTCCTCGTAAAAACATCAGAGATAGTTATTTTATGGTTTGTCACATGAACATGTTTGTTCCACTTTGTGGCACCACTACCGCCACTGCCATCACCAATAAGCAGTTCTTGTTTTTTGCACTTCCCCGCGTCCTTAAAGCCTCTTCTCGATGACCCTCGATGAGAAGGCTCTCTCTGAACGAAGATTTCAAGGTTTAGATCCTCGGTGAGATTTGAAGGAACTCGGAGGAAGCTTGAGCTTAGGGAGTAGTTGAGGTTCTTGATGTCCCCTGCTTCAACCCTGCGTCTACAGAGAGGGCATGTGGAGTGGCTTTCAAACCACTTGTCAATGCAATTCATGTGGAAAGCGTGCTTGCACTTTGGAAGCAGTCTTAGAGTCTCCGTGTCCTCGAATTTGGAGAGACAAACGGTGCATTCTAGGCCTTCTTTGAACCCTTTCAGGGATGAAAACGTGAAGAAAGGAAGGGTTTTAACTACTTCTTTGTCAATACCACAAACTCTTAAACTTGATCGAGATAGGCCCTGAGAGTTTTGGAAATTTGAGTTTCGGGTAAGAAGTTGATGAGGGTTGACTCTACAGAACTTCACATATAAAAGTAAGATAAGTGTAATGGCAAACATGGTGGAGAGCACTGCTATCACAACCCCCTTGCTTGGATGAACGGTTTGAGGGTCTTGTGGCAGGTTCTGTTCTTCGTCTTCCTTGTCTTGAGATTGAACATTGAAGGGGAGAGAAAGAAGCATCATGAACATTATTGGCAAATGGTTCTTATAGGGGTTGAACATGATGGTGTTACACATCTTCTGAAGTGGAGATGCTACCATATTTGGTTCTCTCTTTTTGATTTTTTTCTTCCTAAATAAACATTAGTGAGAGGAAATCAGAAATGACTGCTACTACAGGATAGGCATAGCATACTTCCACTGGTGTTAGTCCAATGGACGGATACAAGTTGTTAAGCATTCAATTCTGTCTTATTTTACTATAACAGTCCCTACCCTGCATGCTTTTATTGTTTGGTAGTATTTTTTGGTAGTGCTTGTCTTGGACAATTAATTAGAATATCTTCTGGTAGATGAATACAAAAGCATGCATCAGCTTGGAGCCCTCTCTATGACTGAAAAAATGTCTCCATGATTGACATATCATACTATCGCAAGATGTGATTAGCATGCATAGTTCGTTTATGTTAACCATTATTACCTCAATTGGTACTTAGCATATTTAGTTTTTCTTTTTGAAGTTATTGAATTTTGTTTGTTTGAACCAATTTTTCTTGTCTGTTTTAGCTAGGTGTTATTTTTTTTTTTTATATATACACCATGTATTTTACTCTTTAATACACAAATAAATAAGAATTTCTTTTGTATTTTATTTTCTCTGTTTTTTTTTTCTTTTATGTTTAAGTCATTGTCTTTTTTTCATTTGCAATTAGGGTTCATCAGAACCTCCCTTTCTCCACTGCGATTCGCTCCATTTGATGCACCACATCAGACAAGGAATATTCATCTTCATTAACTGTAATATGGTATCAGAACCATTTCGAACTTATCTTAGCGAGTATTTGTTGGACTTATCAGACCACCCATTATTGGGCCGTTATCGGACCACCCATCATATGTTATCCCACGCACGAGCCTTCACTTTCGGCGTGAGGGAGTGTGTTGGAGATCCCACATCAACTATAGAGATGAGGACAATTCATTATATATAAGTAGGTGTAAACCTCACCTCATGAGCCGATTTTATGGGGTTGAGTTTTTTTAGGTTTAAAATCCACTTTGTAATATAATCCTTCCCTATCTCCAAATTATTAGATTTTTTTGTTGTCAATTATTCTCAACCATTATGATTTATTCTTAATCTAATCCTTTTTCTAATGGTCCAAGTGTTGGAGATCCCACATCGACTAGAGATAAGGATATTTCATAGTATATAAGTGGGTGCAAACCTCAACCCTATGAGCCGGTTTTATGGGGTTGAGTTAGGCTTAAAGTCCACTTCGTAATATGGTATCAGAGCCATTTCGAGCCTATCCTAGCGAGTGTTTGTGT
>Ga0123342_1001707_pt1 | contig 36999 bp, 11 predicted proteins | sample Turbeawhitnodule_FD_89960 | JGI IMG/M metagenome (GOLD analysis project Ga0123342, IMG submission 89960) | Root nodule microbial communities of legume samples collected from Mexico - Turtle bean Mexico white nodule | ecosystem: Host-associated > Plants > Roots > Nodule | place: Mexico: Nepantla...
AAAAAATGTAAAAAGGTATAAATTCATAAATTAGGGATTATTTTATATGTAAATTAGCAATAAATCCTCATAAGTGCCTATATTTTAATATGAAATATTACTGAAATTAGACACTTATCAGTCGGTCAAACAACCTACAAAAACATTAAATTGGACCTAAAGAGTTTGGACTTGAATCATAACACTACACAAACCCTCCCAAGTTTGAGTGAAGAATTATTTTAATCAAGTCGGCATTCAGCCTTTTATTTTCTGTACTTAACTTTATGTCTTTTATGTTTTGAGTTGGACTTTTATACTTAGTGCATTTTATTTTATCTTTAAAACTCTTTATCTTTATAATATATTACTTTTGCTCCAACCAAAATAATCTAGAAAACATACCTTAGAAAAAGGTGACCATCCAAATGTACGACTTGGTGATGGTTTTTCGCTAGCGGATAGAACATTGAGTTCAACACCATACAAATTTTTGTCTTGGTGATGATTTTTTCAAGTGGACTGAGCATTGGACTCGACACCATCTAATTATTTGACCTGGTGATGCTTTCTTTTCAAGAAGACTGAGCATTGGGTTCAACACCTTCGAAGTGTTTGACTTGGTGATGATTTTTCTCAAGTGCATCGAGCATTCGGCTCGACACCATCCAAGTGTTTGGCTTGATGATGGTTTTTCTTAAGTGGATCGAGCATTGGGCTTGATACTATCCAAGTGTTTGACTTGGTGATGGTTTTTCTCGAGTGGACCAAGCATTAGGCTCGACACCATCCAAGTGTTTGACTTGGTGATGGTTTTTTTCAAGTGAACCGAACATTGGGCTTGACACCATCCAAGTGCTTGACTTGGTGATAGTTTTTCTCAAGTTAATCAAGTATTGGGCTCGACACCATCCAAATATTTGACTTGGTAATGATATTTCTAAGTGTGCCGAACATTCAACTTGACACTATCAAAGTTCTTTATTTGGGTTGACTTTTGTCTTCTCACTGAAAATACCAACTAACATATAATAATTATTCCTATTCAAAATATTATAGGTAAAATCAATTATATAAAAGTCCATAAATATAAAAAGTATAAAATAAAAAGTGTTAATCACATATTCAAATAAACACCCATATAATAATAGTTAAAACATAAAAATTAAATTAGTTTGAGATAAAATTAAAACAATTTTTCTTTTTAAAATTAATCAGCTAAATACTTAATTAAACTATTTTTAATTAACTAAAAAATTTCTGAGAGCACAACCATAAGTCAAATTTAACCCTCATGAATTAGGTTCAACGCAACCATGACTTTTTTTTTTTTTTTCAAAATTTGAATATATTAAATTGAATAAGTCTACAAATCAGATGTAGATATTTATACTATGAAATTATAGTATAAACTAATAATGCATGTAGGTTTCAATAGATTCTTATATTTTATTGTATAATAAAAAGGATAGAAGATACAAAGTGCGGCAATGTACATTTTAGGATGGTTTTTTTGGAGGACGTGAAAGTGATGTTGTGATATGGTAAATAACATTTTCGAAAATATTATAATTTTAAAAAATACTATTAAATATATATTTGGTTACATTTTTTAAATTTTAATTTATTAAAAAGAAAATAAAAATAGAAATGAAGATTCTCTGTCCTTGATATAAGATTTTCAGTATAAATAAACTCGTACTGTAGAACTTTAGTTATATCAGATTTACTGAAATTGTATTTAATATGTAGAATTTTAGTTCAGTATTTTTTTTTGAAGAAAACTTATTATTTTTTTTAATAATAGAATAATTTAAGAAAGATTTAATTGTGTTATTTTGATTAAAAAATGTATGAAAATTAATAATGGTAGTAAAATTCTAAATCTGAGACGCTAAAAATAAATCGGAGTTTGTAAAATGCTTGTATCATTAATCTTGGATTCCAAAAGTTTGGCCAAGCCCATGGGTGATTGAAGTAGGTTGGAGAACAACTAACTGATAAATGTCATATTTCAAAATATTTTATCTTAAAATATAGGTATTTATGGATATTAATTGATAAAATAATTATAATTTAACCTCTAATTTATGAATTTAACTTTTTTACATCTTTTGTGATTATAACATGAATAAGAATGGTTTATTCCCAATTTTGCGTTAATTTCATGGTTCTAGGAAAAAAAAGGAGATGAAAGGGTAAAAGCAAAATATACAAGATAAAAAGGAAAAGCTGAAATGCTCAAACACTCGCTTAAATTTGCCTAAGCCAGAAGCCTACCTGGAGATCATTCCAGAGAAGTCACTTAGCCCAAGTCCAACTAGGTTAAATATGAGGCGTGAGTCACAACCCTAGACATTCATGAGGAGAATAAAGGTGATAGAAAATCTTAAAGGAGGCCGTCGTCAAGGAAAAACATTTTGGATCTTCTTTTCTTTCTTTCTATGCTTATAATGGCTAACATGAGTTGCTAATTCTACCCTTTGGGATTGGGAGTAATATGTTCAAACTCTTATGTATTGAGGTGATATTTTGATATAATATTATGTTCTTGATTAATGATTGATATTGTCATTTTATTCATAAGGCTTGTTTACCATGATTTTGATCCTTAGATTTGACTGAAAAGTACTTCTAAGTTTTTAACCTAAATGATAATGCTTAACATATTTTAATGCTAGGAGTAGATTTGAAAAGTTAATTGCTATCAACATCTAATCGTAATGATAAAGAGTTTTTAGAAATATATGAGGAATCGATATTTAGGAAACTCTCTTAATATTTTTATATGCGGAAAATCGATATAAATGAATTTTATATGGGCATCAATATCAATCAAATCATATATTATTATTATACTTTTCAAAATACAAAAGAATAAGGATGAGTCTCAATCCCAATTTTCTCAATTGAACCAACAAACTCTTTATTTTTCCTTCTTTACAATTCTTGCAATCATACACAACAAACTTTATTATTTTGTTTTCTATTTAGTGAAACTTATATTTGATAATTTAATTGTTCTTTGTGTGTTCGATATTCGTTCTTAGGGACAAATTATTACTTTTGACACGATACACTTGTCATAATAAAGTCATCACTAACTTACATCTAATTTCTGAAATAAGGTTTGAGATGAAAAAGTTAAGGATCATTCAGGAGTGAGGCCTAAAACACGGTTGCATAACTTTTCATTTTGGTATTCGGTCACGGTGCTATGTTGACGTAGTTTTAAGAATCCCACTTGATGATTAGCATATGTAAAGGACCCAAAACAAAGTTCTAGAACACGATTAAAAGAAATCAAACGCTGAGTTGGTGATTTTGATACATCCAATCGAACCAACTTAGAGCGTCACATGCATATAAAAAGCGGCCATGTATAGGCGGGAGTTCCAAGCAATATTGTAAAATTGGAAAAACTGATCATCTTGAAATAGCCAATCTAGGAGATCTGAGTCATTAAAAAATGAGAGTAGTATTTTGGGTGGTCTAGGCATGGTTGGGACAAGAGGGGAGGAGAAAATGGTGGGGGAAAGATGGTTGTAGTGGTAGCAAAAACAGATGATGCGGCATTAGAGAGTAGGGGTGGGATATGTGGGATTGTTTCTAAAGATAAAGGTATAGAAGGATTTGGAGGCTTTTCGTTGGGTTGGAAAAGTGTTGTAGGGATAGCGATTAGGAGAGTGTTTATGGTGTTGGTGAAAGATTATTGCTTTGTTTCTAGCGTTATTTGACGGTTTTCTAATGTTTGGTGAAGACTATTGTATCGATTTTCATGGTGTTTATGGGTGTTTTGAAGTTGAGTTTGGAGGTTAGCTAATTTATCTAGAATGGACTGAAGAATTTTATCAAGGTCATTGTTAGGTTTGGAAGGCATGGGAAGGCTCAATAAATACAACAATATGATAAGAGATTGCACAGGAAAGAAGGAAAACACACACAACACAAGAATAAGAAAGAGATTTAACATTCCTAGAATAAACTACTTTGCTAAAAAGATAACCGTTTCTTCTACAATCCCTTTTTCAAAAGTCTTATAAAGACTCTTTTTATTGGTGGACAGTTAGGCTAAAAGCTAACATAAAAATAATAACAAAAAAATCTTCTAGATCTCACAAACAAACATCTTCTAGATAAAAAAAATTTAGCCATACGAATAGGATGTCTTGCTAATGAGCTTTGAGGCATGAGATTGAAAGTAGAATTTGATAAAGAAAAGAGGAAATTGTAAGTTTGTATGGGATGGAGAGTGTAAAAAAAAATTGGAGAAGAGAAATTCATGAAGAAAAAAGAGAAACTTATGATATTAAAAAAAAAAAACTTTCAGCTTACTTTGGACATTTATTACATTGTTAATCTAAACCTTCGCAGCACATTATCCAAAAGTCTAATTCATTTATATTAAACTCTGAAATCCCTATTCTCGTCATTATATTTTTTAAACAGCTTATAAAACCAAAAATTAATCCACAAAACTTTTACACATCTTACATACAAAGTTTATCAAAATATTAAACATAAATTAAATTTAATTATCACTTTTAGTTTATTTCATATTTATTTAATCACATAAAATAATAATTTCTTGTACTCTTGCTTTTCACAATGCCCCCTCTATATGTATATATTCTCTATTTTTCACATAATTACATAAAAGAAAATATAACTTTTATCATTTTTTTTCAATCATACCATACAATTTTTAAATAATATCACTTTTGTTTTATTTTTTTCCCTGGACAAATCAAAGTCAAAAGAAACTTGATTCCTTTCCTTTAAAAGATAGAACAATAGAAAAGTTGTACAAATGTAATATGCTCCAAGGTTATTTTTGTAGCATTTTTGTGAGGAGGAGGTTTTGAAGGACATGAAGGACAAAAGGGAGTACCCTGTGGAAGAAGGGAAGGTGAAGCAGTGATGTGGGCCATGTGCTTTTCCTTAAAGGCCCACTAATCTCTACACTGTTCTTAAAAAGATTGAGTCTTTAACGATTCTTCACGACATGAAATTAAACTTTATATTTTCGATGTGATCCACATCCACACAAAACTAAACCCTTAAGAAGAGTAAGATTGTATTTGGTGATGTGATTTTGATTTTGATTCCACATGAACACAAAACTAAACACCCACTAAAAACCACGAAAGTAAACGGTGAAGTAATTATACTTTAATCTAATTATTTATATAGACTAAATATATTTTCTTTTATGAGTGACTGAGACAATAATTGTTACTTGCTGAACAATTTATTTTTTCTATTTGATTGTGTTTTTCTTTTTCTGTCCCTCTAAATCTTTTGGAGTTTCAACTTTTGATTGGAATTGTATTTATAAAACAAAATTGATGTTTAAGTGAGGATTTGATATTCAAATATAATAATGTTATAATAATAACATATTTTTATTTGAGTTGTTACGATTTGATCTAAATTAAAATGTGTCGCAATTAGCATTTGTATTATTTGATTTTTGTACTTTAACTAATGTTAATATATATTTTAACTAATATGTTCAAACTCATAGGTCAATACTCTATATATATAATATTCGATATGATGCACTGTTTAATGAAGGAAGGTAAGATATGATGCATTGTTTAACGAAGGAAGGTAAGAATCAGAATATGAATGAGAAAATGAGTAATTAATGTTATTTTAAAGTTTTAAAGTAAATAAAAATAAATCCTCTTAAAATACTACCCTTAAAAAAAATAAAGGGAGTTGTAAGTAAAAAGTAATAATAGTACTAAGTTTTAATAAGAAAATTAAGGAGATATATTATGATATTGTAAGATATTCATAGTTAGCATTAATTATTGATTTTTTTAAAAATTAATCATATATATATATATAATTACTTGAATATAAAAAAAAAAGAATCTGAAAATTTTATGTAAATGAGAAGTAACAAAAGGCTTCAGAGTTAAAAATAAAAATTTCCGCAAAAAAAGTATTTGAAAAAAATATTATATCTTAGTATAATAAAACGGACATAAACGCAATTAAATGTTCATTTTATATCAATAGAAACTACATCCAAAATTAAAATCAATGACAAGTATTAGCACTATAATATCATGTATTAGCACTAATATCATGTACATTCTAAAGATTAAATGATCCTCTTCAGGATATTTTAATGCTCCTAGAATATTATATTTTACTTTATTCTTTCCATGGTCAATGTTCTAATATGCACATCAATCTTTGTCCTAACTATCTTAAATAATATTCTTAAAATAAATAGAGGCACATCATTATATTTCTCTTCCTCTCCATAAATCTTTGAGAAATTTAGTATACTTAGGGACTTATTTAATGGCTTTAAAGGGAGGTATCTTTACTTCAATTTTTTGAAAAGATTTCAATAATTTTATGTCTAACTTCTCCCTTTTTTAGGCACGTGACCCATTTGTTGAGAGAATATAACAGGTAAATCTTTTGGGATTAAGGAGCAATCAACGTCAATATTAATTGTATGAGTGAACTAAACCTTAGAAGTAGAAAGTGTAGTATTTTTCAGACTTTTTTTTTTCCCATCAATCTTCTCAATTGAGAATGAATTTTGCAGTTGTTTCCCTTTCTTAAGTTCTTAACACTTATATTCTTATTCTATTTTTTGAGTTCTTAAACATTGCCAAAATCATTACACAAATTTGTCAAAAAGCTTTGCTTTTTATCTTAAAGGCTTTCTACCAACTCATTATCCTTATGCATGAAGGACAATGTATAAATGATATCATAAGGTGATCTTGACTAAAGATATGGATATCTCTTTCATAGCCTTCTCGTCATAATGAACTCCTCATACGTGAGGGTCAGTGTACAAATGATACTTTGAGACGATATTGATTAAAGATATGAAAATTTTCTTTCAAAAACTCTTACCCTCAAACCTAAGGGTTAATATATTGTCTAGGACGACACCGATCATAATGTTTATAACAACTTCACGTAATAATTTGCATTAGACAAGTAATAAGATGATTAGACACTAAGTTGATATTAGAGTGACTTGGACACATAATCTAGGTCCATAGATATAAAAATTGATTAAAATATTATAAATAGTTGAAAATTCTAACTTTTTTTTAACAAATTTATCTCTTGTATAAGGGTTTGAACATTCTTGAAATGCTCCACTTTTATTTTATTCATTTTTTGTCTATAATTTTTTTTATTACATATTTATATTTCATTTATATACACCTATAGAACTAAGGAGAGAATGATGAAAACATCTGAAACTATAAAGAAAGAATAGAAAAAACATCACTCTTGTAATGACATTTTAGTTTTTAGAAAAACACAAACCATTCCAACATACAAATCATTTAGAAAAAAAGAATTTTTATTTACATATTAATTCGCAAAACAATTTGAATAATAATATTCTTTGCATCTATTTTTTTTCTTACACAGAGTACGCACACAACGAAATGATAAACTCTTTACTGATATCACATTTTTCTTTAAAAAAATAATAAAAGCAACGCCATCTTCAAATGATCATACTGTAGAGTTGGAAAAGTTTGAACTGCATTTAGGGCTTTGTTGCGGCGTTTGTTGTAGTTTTCCGAAAAAGAAACAAAATTTATGAAGTAACTAAATTTTTGGTTTTCCCCTTTTAGGGTGTTGCCCTTAATTAACCAAACAAGACACTCTACCTTACAATTAAAACGACGTTTCGTACAAAAGTATATGTACGTAAATGTGACTTATAAAATGACGAAAAAAAGAATATTACAAGGTGTGGAAGAGAACACGTAGAGTAAGTACAAGTAAAAGGACAATGTGACAACCCAAGCTAAGCTACACAATCACATGTACACTTATTTTGTGTCACCCAATCAAACACAACTAATTTTCTGGTTATAACCAGCAATCTTTAACTCCCATACCCAAACCTCTTTTCTTTAAAGCTTGCTTACAATCAAAGCAATACCCACCTCAATATAGGGATATCACATGTCTTTAATATCACATTAATGTACATTTATATATTTAACAACAACTTCTTTACTTTTAAGTGTTCTAACTTTTTTCTTTATTTTTCTTTCAAAATATTTCATATCATAAAGTCTATTCTGTTAAAAAAAGTTTCATGTTTAATAGAAACTATTTTCACACCGTAATATATGGTATATTACTCTATATATTAGACACCACAACTTATTAATTATGAAAATAAAAGTTTGTATTTGATGGGTATGAAGTGAGAATCTATTGAGTTGAGCTGACTAGACATCATGTTTAGTGAGTGAGCTTAATCATTGTGTCTCATTTATAATTTATATTTAAAGAGATCATTGTACGTGTAATTGGTGTGTAACAGGATGAAAACCTAATGGTTGCTCGTGTGGATGCAAGTTACATTTGGCGACCGAACCATGTTAAATTTTATGTTTTCTGCAGTTGATTCGTGATTATGTGTGTTACTTTCGTGTGCGTTTTTCTTATCAGTATTCAACATGTCTGAAATTTATATATCAAATTATTACATTTAAATTTAAAATTAATTTTACTGATGCAACTTTAATTTTAAAAGAAAACAATATGCTCTTAATCTTTTAACCTTTTTAAATCTTGTCTTTTGTTTTTATGAATTCGGTTTTCCAACTTCTTCTTGGAAAAAGATTGTAGTCCTTCTTTATATTTAATTTTAACATTTAGAAACAATTTTTTACCGTCGCTAAAAGTGTTAAAAGAACTAAATTCACATGTTTTTAAAGTTGAGATTCACTAATCAAATTTTAAAGAGTAACAATAAAAAATTAACAAAAAGTACATAGATAAAAAATATATCTAATAACCATTTTAAAACATATATATTTTAATTTTAATTATGTATTTTTTAATTATTTTAATTTTAAAGTGAAACAAAATAATCACATAAAATTCACAACTCTTTTAAAATATTATATTGCCACAAATTTATTAAATAGTATCATAAGACTGTAATAAAAGTAAAAGATAAAATCATTTCTTGCCTTTAATATAGACCATGTAATAATTATCCAAATATTTCTCCAGCATTGAAATTCATTTTTTTAATCTCCACAAGAGTGTGTTAAAAAATGCATGTGTGATTCTAAATTGGTCCCTCTTTTTCACACAAAAAGAATAGATATGATTTTGTTTCCTCTATCCTCTTACACAAATGATCCATATGCTCCTAGATTTGTATTCCTCCTTTCTATAATCTAAGTTTTGTTGGCAAGCCCCTACTAACAATCATGTTATACTAATATTCTTTTCCACTTAAAATAATCATGATGCTACTTCAATTCACCCACCCACCTATCTTCTTCCTCCCAATTACCCATACTTTTTATTTCATGTATTCTTGCTTGAAATGGACATAGAGTCTAGCATATATATGAGCTAGTCTTTCACCATTCTTCCATTCATCTCCCAATATTTTTACCTTTCACCTTCACCAACTCTCCTTTCCAACATGCTTTCAAACCATTTGTATTGGTTTCCCCCACCACACATCTTTAAATCTCTCAACCATATTGAGATCCTCCCATCTCTCTCCACCCTTGCTAACTCTCTCCAACCACCATACTTACTTTGAATCCTCAATTGCACCACACAAACTTCCTCCATGATCTAGGGGTTGCCACCCCCCACTTAGTTACCAATACCTCATTAAACATTTCAATATCTTTAACACCTAATCCACCTCCCTCCTTTGTGAAACCATTTCTTTTCCCATTTCATCCATCCAATTTTTGTACTCCCCTCCTCACCTACCCATAAGAAGTTGCTTTGTAGCCTTCTCACTTTTTTATAGCACATTGCTACATTTTAAAGAGAGAGAACAATGGAAGTTAAAAATATAAATTTTTTGTCTCCACATTGTTATAATTTCTTTGAAAATTTATTCACTCTCCCCTCCCATATCCCTTTCTCCTTATATTAGCACCAATAGAGATACTTAAGTATGAAAAAGAAAAGGATAGTAACTTATAAATCAACCTGTTTACATACCTTTTTACACTTAAGAAATCTACTCCAAAAGTTTCAAACTCATTGAGGTTTTAAATTAAATACCATCTCAAAGCATCTTAGGAAGCTTTTAGTGATTTTTTTTTTCACATAAACCTCTCGAAAACAGATTCCATCATTTACACATTGTAAGAAATTCACTTTCACTTTATTTTGTAGAGAACAATTACTTCTTGGAAGCTTGTCAAGTTAAGTATTGCCGCAATACTAAAAAAAAAAAAAAAGTTAATGGATTTCTTTGTAGAATTTCTAGTGACCAAGACCAAAATTGAACTAAGCACAAAACTCTTTTTTTTATATGATTCACCTTTCACTTTTTTTTATCATATGCATTTTGAATTATCAATTAACTAACTATTATATATATATATATATATATATATATATATATATATATATATATATAATTTTATAATAAACACCCGAGAAAACCCGAGAAAGTGTCAATTCCTACTGCCAAATTTTTGAGAATTTAAAAATGTTTCTATAATGTCTTCTAAATAATTTTCAATATTCGTATTTTACTCTCTTTTTTTCCTTTAAAGTTATAAAAATTGGTTGTTAACAATTGCACTTGTAAGGGGTCGAGAGAGTATCTATTACTGGTTGTATAATTGATTTATTTTTCGCAATCGCGTTTTTCATCCTCTTCTTCTTTTTGCGTTCAGGCTTCGACTCTCAATCGAGAGTGCACTTGTAAAAGATTTTCTGAAGCTTAAGTAAATATTTAGCATTTGGATTTTGTTAATGTTGTAATAATAATATATCTTTGTTTTATCTAATGTGCTTATTTATATAGTTATAATGGAATTTATCATCCATGAGTTATAATTAATATGTATAACCATAAAATTTATATTACCTTATTTATTTATTGCATAATTATAAGATCACCTTTCAATTTTATAAAAAATATTATTAAATTAAAATAATTTCTACAAAGTTTTTGTCTAGATACTGTTACTTCGATTCCTAAAAGACTATGTAACTTTAATTTTTCGATTATACTAAAAAATGCTTTGAATTAAAGGAGTAGTCTTGCCAAATTTAAAATAAAAGTAATTTTCTAATTTATTTATTTATTTAGAAATGATTATATTTTAAATAAAAAAAATATTCTTGTAAGATAATTAAAAAATATTAAATTATTAAAAGCTAACTGAATGATATTTTTTTTAAAGTAGTATATATGAAAGAACGCATTTATATGATGGAAAACTTTATATTCAAACCACATATGAGAGTGTCTTTAGTTGTTGTTGTTTTAAAAAAATCATATAAACACTTTAAAAAGAATTTACGACTAACTACACCATTTTTAAGTATTATAATATCTAAACTTTAAAATTCTCAAAATTCTTAATTGTAGAATACAATAAAAAAATATTTTATGAAACATCTCTTTTAAAATACTTTATTCTTGATTAGACATCATTCCCCTAAAAGGTAGAAAGAAAAGAACAGAACTACTTAAAGGAATGGCTAAATTTTGTTTGAAGGGTGGTGACCTAGAGATTGGACATGGGTAAGTCATGACTCATTACAAGAGAATTTGCATTTGAATAAAAAAAATAAAGAAGTTGAAAATATAAAGGGAACAAAGAGAGAACATGAAAGTGAGAAAAAAACATGGAAGTTATTGTGAAGTTGAAAGGGTATGGCATGCCATTCTTTGCAATGACCCTACAGATTAGAGTGTCTTTTTCAAATCTCTTTATTTTGGATTTTTTTTGGGTCATGAGATCTAAGCTTGAGGGTTATGTTGGTTTGAACTTTTGCTGTGTGAGTGTGAGCTCCCACTTGTGTCCTTCAATATAACATTGATCCATATATTTGAACTAGTTATGTTAGGGCTACCCTTTCAATTAGTTGAGGGGACATCTTCACTTCCATTTATTATTTTATTAATTTCATTCTTCTAATACATTTATTAAAATATGCATCTTAATTCCATAGGATATATATGTGTACATTTTGTAAAAATTTTATACATTTATTTTTTTAATTTTTTGATGTTTAGTTAGTTATACATATAATTTTAAATATTTTTTTCTCTCTTTTATTTTATTTAAATTGAAAATATCCATGCAATGGAAGTGACTAGAGAGTTGTGCTAGTAAAGCTTATTAGTCTCTTGTTTGGGCCCGAGGTAAAGAATTCTATGGGCCTAAATCCAAAACAAACTACACGACATAGCAGTAGCATAAAAGTTGTTTCTTTCTGCACCCTTGTATTTTTTTCAAAATACTTAAATTATCCTTGACAATCTTGGGTGATTTTGGAATAGGGGTGTTCCGTTAGCAAAAGGTATTTCTAGAATAAGAAATTCGGAAGAAAAAACAACCATTCCGGAATATCTTTTTCAAAACACATTTTTTTTTTACTTCTAGACTAATAAATTCAGAATTCATAAAATTGTTCTGAAAAGTATGTTTTGAAAAATATTTTAGAAAGAGTACTCAAAAAGTTATTTTTAAAAGGGGCAAGCTCGATCACCTATTTAGGTGACAGGGTTTCTCCAAATAAAAATTAACAAATTTGATAACTCTAGTTTTATTAGTCTTAGTATACCTTAGAGTTAATCTTAGTATAGGTAGTCGCTTTCTATCAACAATTTTTTTCCAAAAATAAGGGGGTACAGAAAGAAACACCTAAAATAAAATAAGGTTTGGTTGTTCGACACACAAAATTTTGCTATTACCACACTCATCTCACTATCTTGTTAAATAGGAATGGAAAGGGCTTTTTTTTTCTTCTTCTACACCCATAATTTTTAGAATTACCTTTCGTAAAAGTGACTTTTTGGATTATTTGTTCTCAAACAAGTTTTCTAAAATTTTTATAATATGATTTATGGATCAAGATTTCTAAACTAAAATTTTTAAAAGAGGATTTTTGAAACACGATTTTCAAGATACATGAATACATTAAAAAACAACTTCTAAACACATAAAATACATTTCAAAACAAACTTTCCAAAACAAAATTTCTAGGACATGAAACCTTCTGGAATGAGTTTTTTTTTTTTTTTTGGAACAAACTGTCTAAAGTACATGGTGTATTCCAGAACAAGCTTTTCAAGACAGAATTTTCAGAACAAGCTTTAAAGACCATATATGATAATTTATGGAATGAGTGTTTTAAAACAAGTTTCTTTCTAGAACAAAATCTCTCTTTATCTTCCTCCTTTCATCCGAGTATAGTGAAGAATGGAGGTGCACCAATAATTGCATAATGGCGGACGACAACTTTTGTGTTGATGTCTGCGGTGTGGTGCAGTAAGTAAGAAAGAATACTTTTGTCTTTTTATGTTAGTATAAGGGTGCAGTTAGTAATGATAGAGCTAATAAGTTTTGTTTTTTTTAAGTTCATATACAAAACGAAGCTTTGTTAGTATGAAAAATCTACCAAACAGAAAATAAATGCATTTCTGTGATATATAAATTTTACAAAACTTTTATTTTCGTATTTGGTGCAAATGCATAATTTTTAAAAATAATAAATTATGCAATACTGAAACACAATTTTCTTTTGTATACTTTTTCAGTTCAATATTAAATACAATTTTGTTTTGGATAGAGAAATTATAGAAAATATTTTTTTTTTCTATATTGTACGGGAAATTATATAAAATCAAAACGCATTTGTGCTATATTTTTATTGAATGCTCATTACAAGATAAAGAAGAAATACGTTTTTATTTTGTGTAATGGTCAACAGAAATCTAGTAAATGCACACATTTCCGTAAGACGTACTTTCGTCAAACTAAAAAAATAACTAATCCAAAGGAGTTTAGGTAGAAAAAGAAGTTGTGCAAATAACAAAAGAGAAAGTGTTGGGCCCTCTATCATCCTAACCGGTTCTTAATTAATTAGGAAAATTCTTTTTGCACCCCATACCTTTTTTTCTGTACTTTCATACATATTAAAATTTTCACTTTGCCCTTTAGTTTAAAGTTCTTTAGGAAATCTCTTAAATTGTACTATTCAAAACGTAAGACCGTATACGGGTACACGAACATAATTTAGAAGTGAAGTTTAATTTTCTAATTGTGTAGTATGGAGGTTAATTTTTAGTTCTTGATTGTATAATTTGAAAATCAATTTTAAATTTTAAATTGTGTAAGCTAAAAGTCAATATTATTTTTTGAATTATATATTTTTTTTATAAAAAAGTCATTTGTTTTCATAAAAAGGCATTTATTCCATGACTGCACCATACACCACATGGACAATGGGGGTGATAGGGCAAGGGGCAACAACAAGAAATAGTTTTATCTTTTACGGAGGTGCGGGAGGGAACCATGGAGGTGCAAAACAAAATAGCCATAATATCCAATTTTATAACATTTGGGCGGCCCAAAATTATAACAACTAACTCTATTGGGTGTTTCTTCCTGCACCCCGACAAAGTTCTTCCTGCACCTCCACCTTATAGTTTTGCTGGAACTCATTTTGGACTCTTTCTTCCTCCATCTCATGGTTTGAAATTGTATAATTTAAAAATATATTTTAAATGATACAATTCAAAACATATGTATATTCTAAAATATATTCTTAAATTTTGAATTATACAATCTAAAATTCAATTCAAAAATATATATTTATATATATGGACTATTATAACTCTTCTTACACATGTAAAAGTGTACGGAGAAACTATAGACTACTAAAGAAAGGTTCTCATTTTCGAGTGTCTAATCCTTATTTAGTATTAAAAACGTATCACTCAAAAAAATACATTTTGCACCAACTTTTTTCTACTAAAACAGTTCTTTTTCTATTTTTATTGAAGTAATATTATTCCAAAGTTGTTCGGTGCATTTAAATTTGAAATGTATCAGATAATTTTCCAAAATTAAAATATCAAAATATTAGTAAATGCATGATAGAATTAAAATTATGTGAGTGATGATGATTGTCAAATTAAATTTATAGTTAAAAAACCTTTTTCGACAATTTAATTTCGAACTGGAATGTATGCATTCAAAGTCTAATACACCCCTTAATCAAGTAATTAAGGCTCAAGTCATTTTCAATATAAAATAAATCATATTAGGAAATGTTTATGTAAGTACCAATAATATTACTTTAAGGGAAATGAAGTGATTGGGATCACTTTTTAGTGTGTTTTTTAAGAAGAATTCATGGCTCTCTCTGTTATTTTGTTCTTCATTACACAATATCAGCATAACGAGTTAAGAACTATGAAAACTTGTTTAATTCTTGCAACAAAAACTCAAAGAAACTATATAAGAGAAATTCTATAAATTAGTTTCTATATAAGGTAATTTTGATTTATGCAGAAATTAATTTTTATTATCTTTATCTCCTAAAAAGTTCTTATAAAGAAGTTTATTGAAACATATCTTTAATATATTAAATAATTAAATTGTTTTCTTATTTTATTGTTACTAATATTATTAGAAAATTATATTTCATATTAACTAGAGATAATATAAATATTTTAGGTTTGTATAATTGAGTTAGCTTTTCAGATGATATTTAATATTATCGAAATGTGAAATGGTTTCTTACTATGTCTTCATATTATTTTGTACTTGTTCTAATGATTTTCGTTGCACACGAATATCATGATTAGTGTTTGGGTGGAAGACCCAATGAGTGGAGGGTTTATGCATGCCATTAAGGACTTTAGAGTTGACTTTTATAGCTATCGACGTTAGAATTTGATTATGTACCAAGATTTAACTTAGGAATATTTTTTAGGAGCCCCTTTTGTATTATAACTATATTTTTTTTAAATATGTATTCAGAAATAAATTAGTGTGTTAAAAATAGTGTATATTAGAAGAGATTAATCTCTTAAATAATTTTAGTATCTAGAGCCCTTCACCAAAAAATACCAACAAAAGAAAAGTACGATTGTGCCCCTTGCGTTTTTGATTGTTTCAATGATGTAACTAGACTTTTACAGAAAGTGGTAGATTTTGAGACATTATATGCAGTATTGAACAAGTGATTATCCTATTATATGTTTCATAGCTTAGTATTATGTTATGTTCAATTATGTGTCCCTTTATCTTATGGATAAGAAAGTGTTGCTCCACTTGATAAAGGAACCATAATAGTGTATTAAATTTAAAACAGTCAGTATATAAACTATGGAGAAACACACAATTTGAAATGAGTTTAGTATTTCTTTGCATTAATTAGACACCATTTTGCAATATGAGGGAAGTGTTAGGGTTCCAAGAATTATTCATGAGATAGCTCCTGTTTTAGTTTAGGAATGTGAAGTTCATTTTTTTAAATAACTAAAGGCTACGTTATGATAAACAAATTTTGTGATGTTAGACTTCTAAATACTACAAATATTGATAGTTTTTTTTTATCAAATGTATATCATTAAACTAAAAGTTATAACTTATAGTTAGAATTTAACTATTTTTACTTAAAATATAATAATTTAAATATTACGATTTAATTGTGATTTGACTTGTTTCATCTTTGACATTATACAATATAATAATCAAATTGTTAGAAGTAAAATAATAGAGTCAACGCATGTAGTTCAACACAAAATATGTACACTAGGAACTATTTTATTTTGGTCTTGTTTATATAGCAAAGAACATCTCTTAATATTATACTATGTGAGACTAAAACAAATTTTATAATTGATACTAAGGTATATCTTATTTTTATTTAATTTGAGTTTATGGTAAATTTAAGGAGGATATGTGATAAATGGTGTTAAATAAAATAACTAATTTCATGTTTATACTCAAATACAATGTCTAAAAATTTAGTAAATTTTTGTTTCGGTTTAGAATGGAGTTAAACTTTGATTATTATGATATGTTTTTGCATAATTAAGGATTTCAAGGTTGGCTAAAATGTACATATTCAACTTGTTACAAATTACTGAAAAACTAGTAAGTTCAACTTAAGAATAAAGGTTACGTGTTAAGACTTGAAGAGAGAATTTTGTTTTCGATTTTGCAAATGCAGAACTAGAAGCTTAAAACCAAGGTTTCTTCACAATTGAGTATTTCTTAGCTTAAACTAAGACTCCATGTTAAAACCAAATCATTTTTTTTATTCTTATTAGAGTGAAGCTGAACCAAAGTGTCCGAGGCTCTTTTGTACAAAGTTGTGAGTTCAAGACCGAATCGAGTCTTGTAGGCACCTTGAGACTTGAGACATTGATTGATAAAGAATGATGAGCTTATAATAGAAAATAAATTAAAGAATTTGAATTTGTTGCCATTAGTTTAATAATTATAACTATTTTACTTAATTTGATGCAATTGATTAAGTTTTAACCACTTTCAATAAGTTGATTCACGTATTTGTTGATAAATTTTTTTACAAATCACTTCCTACTTTTGTCATGTGATCTTAATAACAATTACCAATGACGTATAAATTAGTTTAATTTTCATGTCACTTTTCTTCTTTTGAGGGTGATAAAGTAGATAGGGTCTGACAGACTAGTCCATCATTCTATCTCATTTAGGCAGGGTAAGTCAACATTTTGAACCCGTCAGTCCGCCTAACTTGTCAACTCGGCGAGCCAAGGATAGGGCGGGACAAGCTATTCCATCAACCACCCTTCTTTATTTTTGACACTTTTAAAAAGAAATATCATGCTTTGGAATTAAAATTGATGGTTATCAATGTTTTATGTAAAACCTTATTTACATTAATTTCTTTATACATAATTTAATTCATTGAAGTATTGATAATATTTACTTTATTTTGTTAGACTTTTTATTAGAATACTAAAGTTTGATTCAATTTTATTGTTCTTTCTTTCATTTTTATTGTACAAAAAGTCATATAAATGACTACAACCAAATAATTAGACAAAAAACAAACAAAAAAATGAAAAAAATTGAAAAGTGTCGGGTGAGTCTGCCAACCCACCCTATGACTGGATGAGTTACTAATTTTAATACATATAACCTTAGCAGGTCAACCCGCCCACCCGCTTTTGGCCAAAACAGGTCGAGTTGACCTGTTTTGTCTTTTCTCTTTATGAAACTTTAAATTATTATTATTTATTTAAATATTTAAAATTTTACTATAGATATGATAAGTAAAAATTTTAATAAAAAAAATCCTAAAACTGGAAGGATTTTATTGATAGGAAGATTAGGATTCAAAGTGGTAGATTCCTGTTTATTTTTTACTCTGAGTAAAATTTGATGTTTAAAAGTTTTGCTTAGAAAAGTGTTTAAAACAATTTGATTGACCGAATGCAGAAATTAAGAGTGGAAAGTGGGAATGTGAGGAATTTATAATGAAGAAAAATAGATAAAATTAAATTTGTTTAGTTTTAAAATTGGGGAGCAATTGTGCAAAAACGGACCACATATTAAGACATGGCCTTATGAAGTATGCAAATTTAAGTTTCCTTGCCAAATTGCAATATGTGGGTCTAAGTTAGTTATACTTTTCTATCTACATTTGTTCCTTGTCTAAAACCACATGCAAATTTTAAATAGCAAACACTACCAATTGTGGAATAAAATTTGTAGTAATTGTGGAAGAACACGACACATTGGTGTACAATTTTCTCTATAGAATGAAAAATATAGATAGAGGCTGTAGAATGAGTAACCAAGTTGACTTAAAGAAATAAATAAAAAGGAATGAGTGATGTGCATGTTGTTGGGTTGGGCCTAGTGGATTTGTAGCCATTGAGTCCTCTTGTTGGTAGCAAGTGGTGTGGAATGAAGAGCAAAGAAAGTGTAGAATTTTTAAGGTGTTGTTGATTCCTCCCATCATAATCATATAGGTAAAGAAAACTACACCTTGAATAGGACAACTTAAATAATCATAAATAAAATGTTTTGAAATGATTAGAAACAAAGATCATGTCCCAAAAATTAATTACACTTGTAGAGAAGTAATTGTGAAGGCTAAACCCTAAAAGTGGTGCTCCTTTGACATCAAATTGAGTCACAACACAAAGTACTCATAACAAATACACTAACTTTACCACCAATGAATGAATGCCTTTTGACCAAATTGCAAGAGAAAATTCATCACATTATGAAGTGTGTCTTCCATGTTTTCCTTTCTCAAATGGAATTACGTGTGACCTCTCTTTGTGTTAAGTCAAAAGAACCCAATCTTTCTTCAACTATCACTCATTCTATGTTTTTCATCATAATAACTAATTGCTTCTTGATTGGACAATTTAGTCCACTTCAATGTTTTAATTGCTAGGACAATTTTTAAGCTTGTTTCAAAGTCAATATATAGATGATGATGAATATATATATATATACACACACACATAACTATTGGCATGCCTTAGGACTGAAATTGACATTATTATTATTATTTTATAATTAGAGTAAATAGTGTAAATTTTTTTATCCTATCTTCTAATTATAAAACATTACAACTTTGTTAATTTACAATAATTACATTAAAATATTTTTAAAGGAGGGTTCTAACATAAAAGTTACATATACAAGAGTTCAATTTGTCATTAGTTCAAATATAGAGAAATATTTCTTTTGAAAAGTTTTAACTCTTTTAAATTATTGATAAAATATTTTCAAACTTTTGTTTTGGTCTTTGAAAAAAAGTACATAACACGTTTTTTTTTTTATCAAAAGATTATGTGTTAAGCTGACATAATCAAGGATAGAAATGAATATAAAATCTTATTTTTCAGGGTAAAATGTTAGGTGTGATCTATCATATAAAGAAATATAAAAAATAATATTATATTCCACATCAATAATTATAATAACATGTAATATGTGATAGACATGAATTTAGAAATACACAACAGGTATTTAATCTATTCTAGTTCAAGTGGTTCTTGTGATTATTCCTATTTTACTATAGGTTTCATATGTAAAGTCTAAATAAAACAACTACATCGTTGAGTGATTAAAAATAGAAGTATTTCCCTATTTTAAGTCAATATGGACAAATTTACTCATTAGTGAGAATTTTATAATAATAAAGTAATTTATTATTACTAAAATTATTTTATAATACTACTACTATTATTATTATTAATCTCCAAAAACCTTAAAATAATGATATCACGATTAAGGTCAATAAAATAACATAACTTTATATTAATTATATTTTGTTATAAAAGCATATGAATTTTACAAAAATTAATAACACTGGTGATGTTCACTTTAAAATAATCCAACATAAAAATAAGAAAATGATCACAAACAAAAAAAGAAAATCGAAATATATTTAAAGGACAAAAAAATATTTGGGTTTTATTATAATATATATAAATTGAAATTAAGGTCTAAAAATGTGACAATGTTATCTGCTTAAAAAATTTCACAATTTAAATTATTTTTTAATTCAAATTGATTTAATTTTTAATTTATTTGTTTAGATAACACAATTCAATTTTTTTAATTTGAACTTTCTCAATAGAAAATTTAGTTAGCACAAAACAGAAAATTTATTTTAAAAATAATGATAAAATATAAGTTGTTTTTTTTGTTGGAGCTATTTTTTTGTCTAAATTTGTAAAGATACTTTTACTTGAAGTCGATAAATGATTTTCTTACTAAAATCGATTAAGATTAGTTTTAATTGATGTCTCACAGTTACTTCAAACTAGTTAGAGTTATTTTTTTTATGTTGTTAGTTAAGATTGTTTTCTGGCCAAATTTTCAACCGATGTGGATTGAAAATAATTCTCAAGTGACATGGCCAAAACAAATCATAGTTGTTGGTTAAAGATTACCAAGTTAGACATTAGAAAAGAAACACCATCCAATTTTGGACACGTGTTAACATTGGTGACGTTGATAGAGAAAATTTCTTCAAACACCAAAAAAAAAATAACCTAATAGACGTCAACAAAAAAAAAAAGTCTAGTTAGTATTGACAGAAAATTGACCCAACGATATTGGTCAAAGTTTTTTTTTTTTTGACAAACATTGAGTGTGAGAAATAACCTAGTCTAATAACTTGTTAGTTGAAAAATAATTCTTATTAACTTTGACTTAAAAGAAACTTTCAATAACACTAGTTTAAAAATAATTTAAAATCGATAATATTTTAATTTTGATACAATTGACGATGTATAAAGACTAAATCCTAAAGAACATGAAAATAAAAAATATAAATAAATAAGAAAAAAAAAATTCTTAAAATTTAATATAAATGTCATATGAATATTGGTATTCAACACCGACACGTTATTTAAGAAAAATGTCTGAACTTTATAAACTTTTACACCTAATCAAAACATTCTATTATAAAATATTTAAAATTGTTTAAAAATAAATTACTTTCTAAGAATTTGTTATTAATATATAGAGACTATATAGATAACCAATAAGTAAAGGAAATTAAATCTTAAGTGTTGTTAGGCAGACAGGGGCAGTATCACATAAAGTGGAGGTTCCAATTGTCAGAATAAGAGATTCAAAATAAAGGTAATCCCAACCAAACAATAATAATAATAAAAATAATAATAATAATGGAATGAAATAGGAGGTTTTGTCCTTAGTAGACAATGTCTAGGTCTAGCAGCAGCAGTAGATGGCAAAGGTTGTCATGGGGTCCTTTGATGCTTCCTTGTTGCTTTCGTCGTTTCTTTGCACTTTAATGCTTTTTTATTTTTGGACTAACCATTTTTGCTTCCACTTCTTTACTTTCACTTTCTTAACCCCTTTTTGTCTCGCAGGAATAACTCAGACAGACAGCAACATCACCTGCTTCAGTTTTCTTCTTCTGCTTCTCGATACTTCAACAATATTTGCTTCTCACATTAACAATTCATCATTCTTTATGTCCATCTTCTCTTCATAACACCTCAACTCTGCCTTCATCATGCTCGCTTCAATAACAATTTATACCACTATTATTCTCCATTTCTTGTCAAAATCAACGAGGCTGTTCATAAGAAAATCCAAAAATAATTGTCTTTTTCAAATATTTTACTTTTTTTTTTACTAGTAATCAAGAATATATATACAAGAATCAGGGGTGATTCAACCCTTATACAAAAAGGTATGAGCAGCCTAATCGGACAACACCTTTCAAACATCTAAGAAACAAAGCAGTTCCTGATATAATCTTACAAAACCTGACAGAAACTTCCTCCGACATTCTATTAAACGAATACAGACAAATCAAAGGGCGAGACACCAATGAAAAAAAAACCCTAGCTGAGCGAAATTTAGAGTGAGCCAAGTCCATACCTTCAAGTCACAAAAAATGATTTAAAAAAAGTCCAGAATTTCCTCATTAAAAACTATATGACACCAGATTTCCCTGTCCAAACCAAGATTTACCGACTCCGAAACATTAAAAAAAAACTACTGGAATTTTTTTTTACTAATTCAGAGATTTTACTAATTCAATATTTTGGACATACTATTTAGTTAAATATATATATAGGTCATAAGTGAGGGAATCCTTATGATCCAAGTTAGGGTTGTTCACACGAACCAACCAAAATGTCATTATTGTATCATCATTTTATATTCTTGCTTTTCAGTTCCGTAGCATGACTAATCACTTAGATGTGATGTGAATAGTGTTTAAAGGTAGGTAGGTTTGAATCGAATTCAAATGAAAATAAACTTTCATCCTTCAATTTTTATTAATTTAATTCTTTTAACATTTTTACACAGTTTAATTATCCAATTCGATTAACAGTTGGTTGTTTCTGTTGTCAATCAGATTCTTTATTGTGAAAATGTATGTTATACACGGGGAGAAATAAAAAAGAAAAAATAACATTTTTTTTAAATTACACTCTATCTCGCCATTAAAAAATATTTGGTTGTAATTGGTTTATATAAATTAAATGGTAACAAAAAAATATATTGTATCATAAAACATCCTTCAATTCACATAGTTTAGAGTTTACTGAAATTGTAATATCATATCTAATACTTACAATAAATCATCATTAAATTTAATTTTTGGTACTTGTCTAGTATCACTATCAATTAGTAAATTATTTGTTAGTCATGTATTATTTCACAAAGTTCACTTTAAATATTTAGTTAGTATTTTAAAATTGTTTTATGATAGTTTAACTATGTATTATCTTATAATTATTAGGAAACTTTGAACAAACAATATTTTACCATATCACATGACTATTCTCCTAACGAGTAGTTCATTTAGAAAATCTTATGATTTCCATATCAACACTTCTTATAAGGTAATGAAATAGAGACAAAAACATAGTGTCAGCTCAATCATAAACGTTGTTAGAGTCGGTCCAAGCCACTTTACAAATATAAGTTATTGTGTCAGTTATGCGTCATTTAAGCGAACACAAATGGAGTTAAAAATAAATAAATACAATTAAAAAATGTCTAGTTTGTACATACTAGGATTTAGCCAACACAAAGAAGTAGCTTAGAGATGTTAGGGCTTGAATGTCGCAAGATTTTACGAGAGGGGTGCAAGGGCTTAGTTGACGCTAACTAGGTCTTATACTGCCACAAGCGTCTCATTTCTCCACTCAGCCATTTTCCCAAGTTTCCCAATCTTCCTCTGCTAAAATCCCTGTAGCTCATACATGCTATTCTTTCCCCCTATTCTTGGTGTCTCGATTCCTTAGTGTTTTTGTTGTTGTGGTGAGTTCATGTGGAGGTTGCAATTTCCATCTTGCAAGATTGTAGTTGGCTCAACTAGTGTGGAGGTTGTGAGTTTCAAATAGCTAGTGGTTTGAAGGTGAGTTCGTTCTTGGTTCCAGTGACTTTATTGTTGAGTTCGTGTTTAACTTTTATGCTTATGAGTTTGGATTGTGGTTTTGGATGCAATTGGTTCATTCTTGGTTTTTTACAGTTATGTGTTTGGATTCTATTTGTTTATTTTTTTTGTGACCAGAATCCCAAGCCTACTAGCTTAGAAATAGTGTCCATAATTTCTTTGTTCCTTCACTAGTCGTAAATACAATCTCTTTGAGATAATGTTCTTTAATTGAGTCAAATGGGTATCCATATATTAACTTCAACTAATGAATAAGGCTTTGTTATTGTTCACAAGTGGTGTTGTGTTGGTTAACAAATTTGATGAGGTGAACTTCTTGGAGAGATACAGAGGGAATAAGATCATGTTTGTTGGGGACTCCACAAGCAACAACATGTGACAATCTCTAATTTGTTTGCTTCACAATCAAGTTATGCCTTATCAACACCCACAAAGCATCTCTATGTGTTCTCAATTCTAGTAGTTTTCTTTATTTCAATTTTGGTTAAAGAGAAATTTTGAGCCTGGGTGATTGTTTGATTCGTCAGTGGTGGTCGGATTATTTAACTCTCACTTCTTTTACTCGGCAAGCGAACTGAGTCAATTGTAGTACAACTGAGGATTGTCGTATCCACATGGAATTAATGTTTATTACAGTAAATATATCTTTCAAGATGAAGTAACGAGTAACCAGGTCGATTTCATATATGTTGTAAATAAATATTATAATAATACTACTATGATATTTAGATTAAGAGGTGAAGTATACAAATAATTGAAGTAAAGGGATAACAATATAGCACATGTGTTGTGATTGAAAGAGTTTTGTGAACCCCCTTATTATTTATGAATGCTCTGTTTATTCAAACTCCATGTTCTTTATGGCTAAACCAAACTGATTCCTCACGCAAGGTTATTTAGAATAGTAAGTCACTATTATGGCTTATTTCTACATTAAGGTGGAACAACTCACCATAGTCTCAACTCCATGCTTTGTGACCATTGAATCCGTTGAATATGGTTCAAATGCATGAAATTGCCTCCCAACCTCATTCATGTTCTATGGACAATCAATGGTCATTTCTCACCATTGATCCTTAAACATACTACCAAACCCAATGAAATTTGAATTTTAAAGAGAAACAAAATCAAACATAAACAACAATAACTTAAGGAAGATCACATTTCATTCAATCCCAACAGGGTAAACTTAACAACTCATAATAAGATCTTACAGTGAGAGTTCAAGTATAAGAAGTTAAAGAGAAACAAACATGGATCCTTTGAATGTTGTAGGTCGGTTTAGGCTTCAAGATCCTTTCCTCCATAGATTTCTCTAGGCCAGCTTAGGCTTTCTTATAATTTATCTCTTAGTGTTAACTTGCAAAGTGTTAACAATAGAAAATGGTAGCAATAATCACAAAAGAAAACATCTATATGTTTAACGTGAGAAGACTCTCTCAATATGAACATTAAAAACTCACAATAAGTCAGTCAATTAAGCTCTACTAAGATCAATATGAATATGAGAAACTCATATGAAATAAATAAATAAACCCTCGCAACCAACTAATATATCAAATAAACAAATAAAAAAACCTAATTCAAAATAACTAAACAAAACTAATTTTTGTTGTTACCATCAATGAAACGATCAAACTTTTAATTTGATCTAAGAATAAAAAGGAGAAATAATTTTAATAAAGTTGCTCAATAAATATTCAAATTAATTTTCTCTTTTCTTTCTCTCTCTCAAAAACTCATTAATACTTTTTACCAAGAAAATCTCCAAACACTTAAGTTATAGCCTTTTTTCTTATATGTATCAGGATAATTGGTAAAGACATGGTGGACTCTACCCAAAAGGTACAAATTGCATTCAGATAATTCAATTAATAATCCAAAATATTGTTTGAAATGTTGTCCCCACACAATTATTTTTCATACCAGCTGTAGATATTTTTCAATGAAAACATTCTTGTTCCACACCTAGACTGAACTGAGTATGTACGACAAAGTCTTTCATTCGAATATGTATTGCAACTGCAACATCTATATGATTGGTTCCAATTCTACATAATATTTATTGTTCGTAACAAACTTTATTGGCCATAGAAAATAAGTAATTATTTCATATTTTTAATATATTTTAAAATGTGCGTTACTTTAATTTTAAAAAAAATAATATAACAACTAGAACAATTATATTAAAATATTATAAACTAATAATTAATGAATTAAATGAAGTTATTCTTTGATCATATATTTAAATAAAGTTGTAAATATCAGGTTAGGTTCCATAAATGTGAGGAAGGTTCATAATGAAGCCAAGATGTAGCCGTTGCAGTAAAAATTGGTCACTGCATTAGTCAAATAGTCTACCAAAGAGGAGACAAACGAACAACTAACAACTATTACTGCTTTCTGGTTTTCAACGACTTTTTTAAATGTTGAAAAAATGAAAAAAAAAAGCTATTTACAAAGTAAATTAAACGATATGGTAGTAACAAATATAAAAAAAAAAAAGTTAAATTAATATACATGTTTATGAATTATTTAACAATTTTTAATTGGATTATTGGATTATTTTTCTCTTCAATTGAGTTTTTTTAAATTTGTATTTGCTTTTTAATTATGTTATATTGTCAACTCCCTTGAGAAAATTAATGGTAGAAAGCTAATTAGATAACAAATATAAATCCAGAGACCCAAATGGAAAAAAAAAAGTTTAGAAATCTTTGAGTAATTTTAAAAACAAAAACATAACAAAAAAAAGTATCACTTAATTGAAGAGTGTATTTAAAAGGAATGTATTGGGTGTGTTCAAACAAAACCTTTAAGAGAAAACCAAAGTGCATTAATAATAGTCTAAATGTGAAAGAATATTAATATAGAGAGGTCATAAATTAAACAAAAATTTTCAATTGAGTCAAGACATGCATTTATTTTATTTTATCAATTTAATTAAAAATTGTCAAAAGTATTTTAAAGAGGGAGTTGTGCATTTATTTAACCAAAAAATGATTGTATGACAATATTCCTTCATCATATATGATATGAAAAATGAGGAAGTAAGATTTATTTGGTACTACAATGGACCCTCTTAACCTATATCCATTCATTCACAAGTTATTTCTTAAATTGATTAATTAAAGTTAGATAATTTTTAAATTTAACATAAAAAGTATGAATTTAAAATTATTCATCTCTTTTTTTTATATAAAATTTTTTCATGTTAAATATACTATGCTACTTGACTTAAAGTTATGTTTCTTCTCTTTTTAGGTTTTACTCACCTTATTTTTTTAACCAAGATGTTATTGGTTTTCTATTTACATCAAAAATATTTTTTTTTTCAAAGTTGGTTAGAATTTATTTAACTTTTTTTTATCTTGTCCTTATATATTTTCATTCACAATAAAAAAAAAATAGGAGTTACATTTTTATAAAAAAAGATTTTATGTGTGATGATTTTTTTTTTTTAATTTTAAGGTTTTAATATTTTAAATAGTTTAATGAGATCTTATATTTTTTTTATAATTCATGCCCGTTCTTTTGATAAAAAAAATTTAATATAGTATATTTTTACAATTTATAAAATTTATAACATAAATTATATTTTTTTAAATTTTTTTAAATTAAATGTTATAAAACCTGCTCTTTGTAAATATTTTTTCATAGATAGTTTTCACGTTAAAAAAATGTGTTTGCCCTCTCAATATCATATGTAACTCTGCCACATACATGATTCTTTTATTATTTTTTCCTCAATTTGACATTTATACATAATATATATATATATATATATATATATATATATAATTAATGACCTTTTATAACGACCTCTTATAATATGTATATAGAAAAACATCTTCCTTTAAAATGACGACATTAAAGAAAAAATTCAGTTTAACTTTTGAGTGACTCCAAATTCAAAATAGTTTTTATATTCTGCATGAGAAAAGAGTTAATATCTCCTATTTTGTAATAATTATTTATTTTCATTACATTTTATTATATTTTAATTTTTAAATTAAATAAATTTTAATTATTTAGAAAAGATTCTTAATTGTCAACCAAATTTGTTAATGAAAATATTATTTTTTGGATCTAATATTTCAGATAAATGATTGTTCAAAAAACACAATATTACTGTGAAACAAACCTCCTCTGTTAAATTACTTTTTGAAATCTTATAAATCACAATATATATATAAGGTTGATTTCTAGTATTAACTCATTAAACCTTCTTTATTTTGGTATTTAATTCATTATTAAATCATATATATAAACTATAATGTCGTGAAATATGTACACTAAGTCAAATTAATTAATTAGTAACCCTAAACTTGATCTGGTTTCAAAGTCATAGTCATCCATATAGCTTTTCAGAGGGTAATGCAAGCTGTGTAACCCTAACTCACTCTCTTATCCATTACTAGAGTTCTATCACCACCTTCACATGGCCCAAGCACCATCATGAGCTTCTCCATTGCTACCCTATAGCATAATGACCTAGGAAACATACCCCCAAATCTGATGGCTTCATCCATTTTGTTGGTGAGACAAAGAAAACACATATTTTTTTTTTATCATGAATGAATTAAATTATTTAGATTATTTGAAAATACTTTAATTCGTATATAAAAAATTAGATAGTTATATTTCACAAAGGTCAAAATAATCACCGTTCAAAAAACTTATTCATATTTTATTTATATTTGTAGTTACAAGAAAATCATCACATAACAATCAAATTTAAAAACAAAAAATAATTACTCACTATATTGACGAAATTAGATACTAATTTAGACTCTAAAAAAATATTGGTATCTAGAATGATTTCTATTATTAATAAAAAAAATTATAAAATGTAATGGATATGATGATTCGAAACCAGGTTCCTTCAGTGACCAAAAAACTTTAACAAATACACCAAACAAATTCTTTAGTATTATTATGATTTATATTATACTTATTATTATTAATAATATGAATAATATGAATAATATGAATAATATTAATAATATTAATAATATGAATAATATTAATAATATGAATAATATGAAAATATTAATAATATGAATATAATTTATATTATTATTATTAATATAATAATAATAATAATTATTATTATTATTAATATAATTTTTATTAATAATAATAAGTATAAATTATATTAATAATAATAAGTATAATAAAAATCATAATATGACCAAAGAACTTGTCTGGTATAGTAGTTAATATTTCTTTAGTCACGAAAAGGACTTGGATTTGAGTCCTACTGGTATAAATTGTGGAAAGATAAAAAATTCAGCAGTGATATTTATATTCTTTTGATTTTGATTGTTAGAGTTTTATTTTAAACACTAAAGAAAGTATAGGGAAGTTTGATTTGAGAAATGATGAATCAATTTTACTAGGATAGTCATAAATGTCTATAGATTCTACAATTCTTGAACATCTACACGTGAAGTAGTCATAAATGTAAGATTAAATTATTACAAACTTGATAAGAAGTTATACGAACTAAATGATTCTTTTGCTAATATGAAGATACAACAAATCATAAAAAGGAAAAAAAAAAAGTCCTAGAAGAACAACAAGTATAACAATCTATAAACCTATCACACTATCTAATATAGAATATAGAACATACTATACGAAACTCAAATGGAAAAGAATCATCCATCCGAAATTTTTAAGTCACAAATGGTTTGATATATGAAAAAAAAAGATAGTTTAAAGTGATTTTTTAAAATGTTTATTTTACTTCTAAACATTAAAAAAATGCATGTAGAAAAAAAATATTTTAAAGATTTTTTTATTTGATCCGACAAAAATTGACATTATTTATATGTATTTTCATTCCCAATGAGGGATTATGTAGTTCTTTTAAAAAAATATGTTTATTGGTTGGTATTTTTAATTGTTTTTTATTGAAAATTTCAATTATCATGTAAGTTGAGACATAACATGATAACTAATATATTTTGAACTTTCACGAAAAATGAAAATTTTAATCATCTAACGAATCCAATACCCAACATGATAATTTTTAAAATTATATGGAAATAAAGATTTTAACCAGTAAACGAGTTTGAAACTCAACATGATATTTTTGAAATTTTACAAAAATGAAGGTTTTAATTATCAAGCGAGTACCAGACTCAATATGATAATTAATGAAATTTATGACAACAAAAGTTATAACTACAAAACAAGTTCGAGATAATTTATAACTTTTACATAAATAAAGATTTTAATTAACAAGTAAGCTCGAGACACAATATCATAATTTTTGAAATCTATGAAAACAAAAATTTAAATTATCAAACAAGTCCAAACTTAGCATGATAATTAATAACTTTTGAATTTATTTTTGCATAAATATTTCATAACAAAACTTAAAGTTGAAGTAGTTACTTTTAAAAGAAAAATAAAAATTATAAAATACTTGAAACTCAACTATATTTTTATAACAAAGAGATGGAGTGAGGAATTTTTTTTATTTTATTTTCAAACAAAAACGTAATGGAACAGTACATGTGTGAAATTCATAGAACAGTACATGTATAAAATTCAACCACTAACATGAAGCCACGTGTATACCGATACCATTTTGTTTATTTTATGCAATTTTTCGTACGTTTTCGGTGAAGCATTGGTTCTTGGCAGATCCGCATATATATTATACACTAAATTACCAAATTAAAACCTGCGTATGCTTGCAATTGAAAAAGGCATAATAAAGGGTTATGAAATATTAAACCTGCCCCACATATACTACACATAAAACGGTTTTTCACGAGATAACTCCAATCCTTTATCACAAATTACAATTATCCGAAATCTGCTTAGATATCGGAACATTTCATAATATATAAATAGGTTAAATTTAATCTTATAACTTAGTTTTATGAAGTTGAGTTAGGTTTAAAGTTTATTTTTTAATATGGTATCAAAGTTATTTTCGAGCTTATCTTAGCGAATGTTTTGTTGGATTTATCAGTTATCCGCTATCAGACCATTATCGGACCACTCATACTCTCGACATGAAGGAGATGTGTTTGAGATCTCACACCGACTAGAGATTAAAACATTTAATAGTATATAAGTGGTAACCTCACCTTATAAGCCGATTTTATGAGGTTGAGTTAGATTTAAAGTCCACTTCTTAATAATTTTTGACAATATTTTTTTCTTACGAAAATGGATAAGTTTTATTTGAACAATTTTAGAGTGATTTTAGAGTTTTAGAGTGAAAGTCGCACATAACAATATCGTTTTAGTATAAAATAAAATAATATAATTAAAATTATATATTAATTAAATTATTTTATTCAAAAAATCATAAAAGTTATATATAATTTCAGTTAAAGTTAAAATCAAAATCGTCAGATCATACTATTTATGTTTAACAAAATTATATTTATGAAGTACTAGTTTTACTTGGAGTCTTTTATGATCTAAAGTTTCCATCCTAAAACTATTCAAGTAATATAGTACTTATTATTTTTGAATTTTGTTTTACCTAAAATTTTAATTTGGGAAGAAAAAATTTATAGTAATTTCATGCAAAAACCCATATAAAACCCAACGACTACACATCAATTAGAATGGGTATGTAAATAAGAGTAGTGAAGAAAATGGTGGTCCCACTCACGTTATTGCAAACAAATGCACCCCTAATACAAGGAAAAAGAAAACGTATGCAAGTATCCTTAAAAAGGGTGGGTGCCAATGGGAACGAATAACACAGTGCATTTAGTAGGACCCAGCTTAATGAAGATCACACTTACAATTTAATGCAAGCAAAACCTAAAAGACAGTGCAAATAAATTGCACTCCTACACGTCTAAGACAGTGGCAGTACTCCTCTCAAACAATAATGTAAGCACAATGAGATTATGGAAAGAAAATTCATCAAGATTCTCCAATCTCACAAGCAATATGAAATTTACTCATTTTATTAAATGTTCGTATTCAACACCTTTAGAAATCGATTTTGAATTATCAAATTTCCATTGGATAACAACCTTCATTTCCAGCAGCAACACCTTGGTCTGCACCAGAAGCCTGCTCTGTGGCAGCATCCTTCTTGGTTACAGTTCAGTGGATCATCTAACATCTAAAAAGATTAGATGATAATGAAGGAATCGCAATAATAGAGATAGAAGATAAACATAAAATGGTAAATGAAAAATTGCGCGCTGAAAAATTTATGTGATTTGATTGAAACTCAAGATGTGGTAAGAAATTCATTAAGAAAGAATATGAGATTACAACACAAAATTTATCTTACTAGTGACTTTCAACTCTCAATTAAAGACACTTGTTAGTTACAAGCTCCTATATATACACATAAAATTATCTAACTAACTTCCAAAAGAGGACGCACCAAACACTTGCAAAATCATTTGTACGGTAACTTAGGAGCGCGGAACACAAACTAATGCTAGAAGTCAAACTAATGCACTATACGGTCTTGTTAGAAGCTATGATCAAGATAGACCGTCTTGAACCACTAGATGCTCTAACCTCTAGATGATCTACGACCTCTAGACGGTCTAGGAACCTTTGAACATAAATTTTTACTTAACTAAATTTTCACCTTAGTTCAACATAAATCTTTTGATTGGTAAAACACCTACTTTCTCTAAGTCTATTAAAGACTAATCACCTATCAGTTGGATTAGAACCAAACAACAAAAGAACTTATTGTCAGATAAAACTTTCTTGATTATATAAGAGGGATTATGATCCATTAAAACCATTGCCACCTTTAGATATTGTCTAACAATCTCTTCTTTGAATGTTATATGGCATTAATAGTAGACTGTTACAACTTGGTCCTACACCTTCAACTCCTTAGCTAGACCCTTAAGCCACAAAGCTTCTTTCACAACTTTTTTCATGACAACATACTTTGCCGCAGCGGTTGACAAAGTCACTACCTTATGGAGATTGGCCTTCCAATTGATAGTAATACAATATGCATTAAACACATAGTCAATAAGAGATTTTATAATGTTTAAACACCAAGCAAAGTCTGAGTCAACAAACCCTTCTATTGCAACATCTCTAGTAGACCATCTAACTCCACTATAAACCAAGACTCTTCCAAGTGACCCCTTTAAATAATGAAGGATTCACTTAAGAGCTTGTCAATATGCTTGTTTAAGGTTAGATATAAACCCACTTACAACATTCACAACATAAGTTGTGTTAGGATGTGCACAGACCATAACATACATTACAAAACCAATGAGATTAGCATATGAAAGACTGCCCATATAGATTTATTCCTACACCATCTTAGGAGAGTGTTCATTACTCAACTCGTTATGGGAAGTAATAGGTGTAGAAACAAGTTTTAAGTTTGTCATGTCAAAATTATCAACGATTTTTCTAAGATAGGTCTCATAAGACAAGTACAAACGCTTCAAATCACATCATTTGGTGATCTTAATCCCTAATATCTTCCTAGCACCTCCCAAGTCCTTCCTTCAAACTTGCTACTAAACTAAATTAACCTTTTGTATATCGGGTTTATTATTGCTTTCTATCAGAATATCATCTACATACAATAACAATATAATGAACAAACCATGTGCTATAAACTTGAAGTAGACACAAGTATCGTATTTTCTTTGTTCAAAACCAATTATAGAAATGAATTCATCAAATTGTTTGTTCTATTTTCTTGGAGATTGTTTCAGATCATACAAAGATTTGTTTATATAGTTTGCAAACATAATCTTCATTGCCTCCTACGTCAAATCCTTCTGGTTGTTTCCTGTAGATATTTTTTTTTCTAACTTTCCATAAAGAAATGCAGTCCTAACATCCATCTCTTCCAACTCAAAGTTAAGCTCAACAATCATGGCTAACAACATCCTTATTGATCTATGTTGCACACTAGGGGAGAAAACATCATTATAATCAATTATTCCCCTTTGTGTAAAACCTCTAGTCACTAGTCTTCATTACACTTGATGTTTCTGATGTGTTTTCTTTGAGTGAGATTTGGTAGATGCGTCGTTGGACCATCTCTTCCATGTAGTCACTACACTGTCTAATCAGATTGTCTATCCTGTGAAATATTATACCGTCTACTATGAGTGAAAACATAAAATTAACATAAATAACAGTTTAAGCCCAAATAAACTCAATTAGATAAATCCTAATTGAAATAATGGATTTATTCATGATTATTGTGCAATAAATCTTGATTAAAACTTAAAAGTGTGAGTAAAACTAAGCTCATGAAATACCCCCATACTGATCTTTTTGCACTGATGGGAAAACTCTATACACTCACAAGGGATCAAAGGAACAAAGTACAAACGAATGACAAAATTTATAACAAATCCTAAGAACACATAAACCTATGCAAAATTTCACCCTTATATAATCCTATGGATTAAATTTATTGAGTTTCATGTTTTGTATTCTAAAATTCTAAAAAGATAAGAAAATTCAAGTTCTTGTTCTAAATCAAGATAAGTTAGACTCTTATTAGAAAGAGAGCATGGACATACAAAGTATGTTCAATAGGTCTCACGTGCATATTGAATGAGCTTCATGCTTTGGAAAAACATATGATATATACTTATGATCATATTGATTTCATCTTAAGTATCTTTTCAAAGCAGGGAAGGCCTTATGTGATGACCATAAGAACACCAAAATGTTTGGATAACATGTCACTGGAAGACCTTGTGGGTATCTTGAAGGTACACGAGTTGGAGCTCGAATAAGATTGACTTCTCAAGAAAGAGAAATCCCTTACACTCAATGCAAGTGGTAAACCTTCACAAAAGTTCTAAACATTGAAGGATTAGTAAACACACCCTTAGAAGAGAAAATTTCTAAAGAAAAATATCATACATATTTTATATCAATAAAGACCCGTCATATATGGAGAAAAAAACAACACAAAGACACAACCTTCAGAAGGAAGGGACTAAAAGAACAAGACTAAAATTTTCTATTACGTGTACAATAAATTTTGTTACTTCAAATATAAATTTCGTGACAAGAACATAAATTAAAAGAAATATAGACATTTCTTCAAGAAGGACATCAAGAAAACTCTCATGTCTACTTGAAGAGAACTAGATAATTTTAAATTTGAAGAAAAATAAATAAAAAATGTTATAAATCTTTGTCTCTTGAAAGACATTATATTTGATTTCTGATCAGTTTGATGAGAATATATTTCTCTGACCTTCACTTTGTTATTAATATCTCATAATTTTCTTTTCATCTCTTCTCTCTCTTTCACTTATCTTTTAAAAGAGAAACAATAATAATTATTTAATTTAAAAAAAATAGTAGGAGAAAGGATATTAGGTGTTACTGTAGAAGATATTTCTATAAAAAAAAATGTCAATTTGACATATGATCATAAAAAAAAACTGTCACAAATATATTAATAGGAGTACAATCAGATTTTGACAAACAATATTAAAAATTGAGGATTGAAAATGATTTTTTTTTTCCTAATATTTTACATCCATTATTTCTAAATTAAATATTGTCAAAATTTTCCAAACTTCTACTTGACCTCACACAAAAGAATAATAAAACTATGATCTACCACCTACGCACTTCTACAAAGGAGTTTAAACAAAACGTATCCAAACATTGACTTTCAGCAATGATATTTCAAAAGAAACCATAGCAATAATGCAAAAACATTCTTAACAAAGTTAAGAATCATTGCAATCTTCTCATGAGGAAATCACAACACAGTAGCACCTCACCTTTAATGTTACTTATTCTCTTCATTACAAGTGTAATTGGGTGACTGTGTATCTCTTAACTTTGCATATAACCACACAATTTAGCTTTCTTTTTCATCTCAATCAAAACCATATCATGAAGTGTTTCCTTAATTAAGGTTGAAATGAGAAGATAATTTTATTTTTATGGATTAAACAACTCCAGAAAATGAGAGCTCAATTTTCACTTCATTCTAATTAAAAAAAACCCAAATAAAATGTAACCCAAGTTATTCATAACCAAAATCAACAACTACTTTACCCACATTACATTGAAACTCACATGGGTCAGTGATTCACATAAATGTTATTCCACATTTAAGAATTAACAACAATGAACCAAAAGTATGCTAACAAATAGGAAATGATTTTCATGAGGCAAAAATTGAAAGAGCAACTAAAAGTAGAAAACTTTTTTAGAGAATCTAAAATCTATAATTTAATTTAAAATTTTATCAAAGTGGAAAACATATTTAACTTCAAAAATTATCTCTGGTATTTCAATTTCTGCAATCTAATATGCTTTTAATAAGAACACACAGGATTGATATCTTAATGTCATGAGAACATAACCATTTTGCTTATTATGAAAAATTGAATTACATTTACTAACCATTAACTAAAATTAAAAGAATATAAATGTAAATAATGTTATTTATACACTAGAATGAGAGTGACATTGAAACGATACATTAAATCAATGATGTGGACTAAAAAGTTATATTTTTAACCTACTTCCCATCATTAAGAGCATTGAAACAAGTTGCAAGCAACAACTCAAATAAGGATATGTGAGATCTGGGAACTATAAGGAGAGTTATTGGATAATCATAAAATGTTGTCGATATTGGTATTCCATCACCATTTTCTTTTGCACATAAATTATCTGTTACCAATGAAAGAATAGTTCAACCAATGCAACAGAACTAGAAGGCTTTAAAAAATAGTTAGTTGTAAACACTTGAGTGGTTTGGTCATAAAATTCTCTTTTCTACATTAGTTAGAAGCAATCAACCTTTATCACTTAATACAATTAGTTAATGGATTTTATTTCTTGATTTTACGATCCTTTTCTTATCTTGTTGTGAAGGAAAAATAAAAACACAAAACCAAGTATAAATAAGAATTATATATAGTTTTATTGTAGTTAATTAGTTTTTATATATGTTTCTATATTTCATCGATAGGGTAAAAACGAAAGATTTAAAACCAGGTACATTCATATGGTTATCCAAGAACTACATGTTATTACTTACCTTTACCTAGTTATATAAAGATATCTTCAATTTAGTTAATTTTTTTGAAAATATTTAGTAAAAAGAATAAGATTTTGGAAGTGCTTTCTCTTTAAATTTAATTTATATAAATTATTATATTAAAATTTTCTTATGTCAAAACTTTGTTGGGGATTATCCGTTTAAAGATAGAATCAATTTATATATATATATATATATATATATATATATATATATATATATTGTGATTTTTCTTTCTCTTTTGTTGATTTTTATTAAAAAATATAACTCCC
>Ga0123342_1001708_pt1 | contig 36978 bp, 13 predicted proteins | sample Turbeawhitnodule_FD_89960 | JGI IMG/M metagenome (GOLD analysis project Ga0123342, IMG submission 89960) | Root nodule microbial communities of legume samples collected from Mexico - Turtle bean Mexico white nodule | ecosystem: Host-associated > Plants > Roots > Nodule | place: Mexico: Nepantla...
ACATATATATATATTATATGTGTGTGTAAAAAGGTAGAGCATCCCTAATTTTATCTATATATATTTATTTTTATATATATATATATATATATATATATATATATATATATATATATATATATATAAAACTTCATATTTATAATTATAATCAAGTTTGATTATCATTAATTATCATTTAATAGTGTTGTTACGAAAATAATAAAAATCTTTTATAATAACATAATATGACATGAAAGATGATGATAATAAAATTTACTAAGTGGTCCTTCTTCTACCATAAAAGCCCTCTTAAAGTTTTTTTAAATACACATTTTCCCTATCCACATGAAAACTTTGGAACATTTACGAATGAAAGGGTACTCATGAAGGGAAGGTTTTAGAAAAAGTGAATGATAAGATGATGTTTGTTGGTGGTAGGGTAAGAGTTTGCTTTCTTCAAGGAACGTACAAAAATGGTTTGTTGGTTTGTGGAAGAAGTAAGGTACTGCCTTTTTAGCTTTTGCAGGCCAATGGATAACAACACCAACATCACTAATAAAAACATCTTCAACCACCACCTTTCTCACTATCTAAACCTAAATCTTAAATTTGGAAATTTTAAATTCATTTTAAACTTCTTTTTTCTCAAAGGAATTAATTGAAAACATTACTCATTGTATTGTTATCTAATTTCAAATAACTATTTTTAGAGTACAGGAGCATTGCAGTGTTTTGAAATTATACAAGTATTCAGTCTTTTTAATCTTATACAAGCTTTTTATCTGTTTTAAAATTATTAAATAAAAAATAATTTTAAAATAAAAAAATTAGTTATTATATTAACTAAATTAGATATTAGGTTATAAAATTAAAAAAATATTAATATTTTAAACAGTTTTTATTATTAATAAAAAATTATAAATTAGTTTTTAAATTAATAAATAATATACACAATATTATTTGTGTTGAATAAACTAAACATTTTTATTTATTATTTAATTAATATCATATATTTTCAGTTACAAATCTAGATTTTATTTAATAGTTCTCTTTAATATATATATTTTTATAATATATTTCCTTATTTATTTTTAGTAAATAAAAAAAAAATAAGTTTTTATTATAATTATTATAGTTATACTAAATTTTTTATTTTTATGAGATACTAAAATTTGAAATTAAAGTTAAAAAAAATTGTTTTTTAATTTTTTTTAAAATTTATGTAGATTTATAAATTCATATTTATATGGGACGACTAAAATTAATTAACTTATACGTAAGTTTCATCTCATTTTTTATTACCTAATATATAGCGGACCAAAATATAAAAGATGGACCAAAGTGCCACATTATATATAGTACGTATAAAATATGTGTTTACTTTTACTCCCGAATTATTCTAATTTCCATGCTGTTTTATTATATATTTCCAATTTAAATGGTACAAGTTCAATATCATAATTAAAAGAACTATTATTTACTAACGATTAATGTCGTATTATTTTATAGTAATTATACAAAATATAAAGCATTAAATATGTTACGTGTTAAAAAATGTTATTGTGCTTATAAGATAGTGGGTATAAACTTCATTAGGAATGGATTTTTTTTTATGGAGACTAAAATTAAAATTTACTTATTTTGCATATACTAAAAATATATTTAAATTAGTTCATAAAATAATAGTAAGAAAATAATCACAAGTGTAATTTAATCAAAATATTTTATGTTAAAATATTGTTATTAAGAAATACATTTTAGGTTTAATTCAATCTTACAAAATTCGCTTACAAAATTCGCTTATAAGGTGAGGTTTGCCTCTATACAATATGAAATGGTTTAATTTATGGTTGATGACAACCCCTCACATCGAGGTGGTCAACTATGCGTGAGACTTTATATTTGTGGATGGTTCTATAGAGACTCGATAGCAGGTGATCAGATCAAACTCTTAGTATGATAGACTTTAGATGACTTTGATATCATATTAAGAAATGAATTTAAAACTTAACTTAATTTTATAAAATTAGTTATAAAAATAAAACATTCACTTATATATATTATTATTATGAAATATCAATATTTTTAATTTATTACTTCTTAAAGTGAATTAATTTTTTATAATTGTATATGTTGACATGTGTCATGATATTTGATGGCTTACGGCATGATGCACCATGGATGGCTTGTAATGTTTGGAATTTGGGATAAATGAAGCCACAAAAGCTTTTGGATAAAGTGAAGCAGTTTTGTTTTCCAGCCACGAAGCTATTATTTTATATTCAGTGGATAACATTTTTTTATATGTGTTTTTCAAGTCTCAATTCCTCAATTGCAAGTTTAGGAAAGAAAGACCACGTTTTATTCCAATATCATATTAGATATTTAATTAATTCAGTTTAAATTATTGAGTTGCAAAACTTTTTTTACCAATTGTAAACAAAATTATTTTTTGAAAATTATTTTCTAAATCTAAAGTAGCTAGACTTTATGTTTAAACATTCTTTAATCGTTCTCCATTTCTGGCTGTTTTTCCTACATCTAACAAAATATGAAAATTATAAGAACTTTTAACATTATGAAGTTGCCACTTAAAAAAAATCATAAAATAAAAACTAATATTATTTAGAGACGAAAATAATTAGTTTACTAACTATATTATATATAATTTTAGAAACTAAACAAAAAATTGATTTCTAAATTAGTTTTTATTATTGTTAAATAGTTTCTAAATTTGTATCTAATTAGCAACCAAGGTTTTAACTATCAAATATTTAGTTTCTAAATTTGGTCTCTACAACCGAATATTGCAACTAATTATTTTGGTCTCTAAAAATTAGTTTTTATTTCATGATTTTCTTGTAGTGTGCTGTGAAAATTAGCTTTGATTTATGCGTTATTATTAATTTTTGTTTGTGATAATTTTGAGATGTGGGGAGTTCTGATCTTGAAATTAAATGTTAATTTATATAATTAAATTTGATGTTTTAAGAAACCATAGCTACTGGAATCACGTTAAATTTTATAGAGGCCCTCTAATGAGTTATAACAGTAAAAAAAATTCCAGGGTGCTAAATAATAAGTGTGAAATAATTATATAAATATCTTTCTCTTTTTCAAAACTCACATTTAGATTGAAACCTTTTACACAAATAATATATACAAAACTTGATAGAATTATAGTGGAGAGGGATGAAGGTCTTCTTTAAGGATAGGTATAAGCTATAGAAGTGTGTATAGTGTTGAAGACAAGGAAGTTGAGTGCATTATGATCCAAGTTTAAAAAGTGATAACACAGTGATTTGGTTTTCTATAAACACGGATAAGGATATTATAACGTAATCATCCAAACAAATTGAAGCAACTTTCTGATGTTGTAAATGGAGCTTATGCAGATGATAGTGAAACCACTTTCTTAACTAAATTCAAACCTATATCAGTACTCCATCTCCATTAACTTTATGGCCTTTCATTTGTGCTTTAGTCTCAAATAAGATCTTAGATATCACAAAATTCAAAAGTTAGATTTGAAGGAACTTCAAACAAAATCACTTCCTATATTCCTGATAAATCTGTTTTGGTTTCAAATTATGGACCACATCACGTGAAGTGGTTGCAACATTATACTCCTAAAATAGTCTCCAACTGCATAATGACACACAAATAATGTTTATGTTAGATTACAACAGCTCACAAATTATTCACTTTCCCTTTTCTTTCTTGGTGGATTTAGAGAGTTTTGAAGGGTTAAAGAACTTTAGATGGCTGTGAATTGGTTATGAAGTAAAAGCTCAGATATAGTAATAAGATGAATGAGTCTGAATGGTATTGCGACAGTCACATTAATTAAAAATAAAGATATTTATATAGTATTTAAGTTGATGCAGCTGATTTTACAATATTAAAAACATTTATTATGGTATCAAAATTATTTAAATTTTATCTTAACAACTTGTTAATTTATCAAACGTATCTGATTAGCTTACTTAATATGTATATTTGTGATTGTATTGGTTTATTTTTTGTTATTTATTAAGATTATTTTCTCATGATAGATTAAAGGTACTCAGCAGTGGATTTTATATTTTTTTAATGTACAAAATATAGGAATTTAGATCACTTATTTAACTAAGAATGTTTACTAGGTTGAGTGATCAAAAGACTCGATTATCAAATTAGGTGTTATTTGTGATTAGGTTCCAACTCAACCTAACAATATCAATTTTTCTACAAAATTGAGTGAAAAGCTTTATGTGTTGAACCTAATTAAGATTTAACCTAACCCTGAGTTACTAAAATTATTAAATAATAATAAGAACAATATTAGAATAATTATTATTCAATTAATTTTATTATTTTATTAATTAAATGTGTGTTTTTGAAATATTAAATTATTCCATATTCCGCTCCTTGCATCATAATCACCTTATTCTTGCTTTTTCTCTTGTTCCTTCTGAAATGACCTTTCACATTTATTTAACCACTTGGTTAAGTTCGTGTCCAGTGAGAATCTTCTTAAGATTATCACCTTAAATGGTTAATTTCAAAATCATAAACGAGAGTAACCAATTAAAATATATAATCTTAAAATCATCTAAAATGAAAAGGTGTGTTTATTTGGATATAAAATTTCAACCTGAAACTAGATTTAGATTTAGAATTTGTTTCAAATCTTTTATATTCAAATTAACTGATTGTTCAATTTTTTTAATTTCGCATAAATTATAAATTGTGATTGTGTTTTGCGTCTATGTGAAATTCAAGGGATCTAGATTTAGATCTACAAGTAATCATGTTCACGTGATTTTAACACAGATTGAATTTGAATATATTTTTTTAACCATGAAAATTTTTCCGTACATAATTGAAACTTTATTTTTTTATTTTACTTCAGTAATTTTAACTTATTCTATTCTGATTTTATTTTTTTAATATAATTCTACTTTGAATTTAATTTTCAATTTTTTTTTAATCTATTTTAAATTTATTTATGCAATTTTATTTAATTTTTCTTTTGATTTAATTATATAATTTTTAGTTGATTATATATTGATTTTATTTAGAATTTAATTCTGCAATATTTGTCTCAATTTTATTTTAAATTTAATACTATAATTTTAAATTTGTCTGTTTTAATCTTAATTACGAATTTAGTTTTTTAATATTTAATTTATTTATTTTTTAATTTAATTGTGCAATTTTAATTAGAATTTAATTTTACAATCCTGATTGAATTTATTTTAAGTTTAATGTTATAATTTTAATTGAATCTAAATTAAAATCTTCTGACATAATTTTGAATTCAATTTATTTATGTTTTAGAAAAGAAAGACGTTAGTTATTTCTTATATTACAAATAATAATAAAACTATTAATAATAATAGAAAATTAATAATAAAAATTATAAAATGATAATATTAATAATAATAATAACAATAATAATATTAGAATAAATAATTATAATAAAAACAAAAAACTACGAATAATTATATATGAAATAATAAAAAATTCTAATTTAATATTTAATTAAAATTAATTAATAGCAAGGATAATTTGATTATTTTATAAATATATAATTTTTCAATTTTTTAAAAATCTATTATATCAATAAAATTATCACAAACTTTCAAAAAAAATCATTTCATCTCTTTACTTTCTACTTTTTTTCTCGTAATACAAATAATCTCACTTTTCACTCCTTTATCTTTTTTTTCCTTTATTTTGAATTTACTCTTAATAATGTTTCTTTCAATCGTAGCACTTTCTTTCATTCTTCTCCCAACGTAGTGTTTAAGAAAGCAGTTTTATCATTTGAATGTGTGAATTGACTAGAAGATTCGTTGTATCGACATTTTCTAGTATACCTTGCTAGGTTATTTCTGGATTGCTTAATATAAATTTCTATTGTGTGAGTGTAATCCATTTTTCATCTTACAATAATATAATTTTTAATATATAAAAGTTAAAATTCAATACTCGTTAAAATTATGATTCATGTTATATATCATGGAAGAACATCATCATAATTCAAATATGTGTATTATTTGATAAAAAAATTAAAAAATAGTTAATAAATAAAATAATTTATTTAGAAGAATATTATTGAAATTAAATAAAAATATGGATGTACAGTGGACCCTGGCCCCTACATTTTTTTAACTTTCATAATTTGTATATTTTAAAATAAAAGTAGTAGAACATTTTTTAAGGTTAGTCCCTTTCAATTAGTTACGACCGTTTCTTCCTCCACATTCGTATGTTCTTCTCACACCTTCATAAAATTTTTATTTCCAAAAATTTTCTTATGGATTACGTAATCCGAAAGTCATTTTTCAAATTTATAATTAGCTTCCGGATTACATAATTTGAAAGTCTTTTTTCATATGCATAATTAGTTTATGGATTACATAATCCGAAAGCTACTATCAAATTCAGACTTTCGGATTATATAATCCAGAATAACATTCTGAATTTTGTAATCTGAAATATGGAGGTGACACAAGAAAAATAAAAAAGTATTTTTCATATTTTATATGGGATGCCAAAAGAACATATAGAGGTGCAAGAAGAAACGGTCTTAGTTACCGTCTCTCCAAGTACCAAATGCCCAAAACCCTAAAACGGAAACCAGATATTGTCAATCAATATTAATAAATCATCTTAACAACAAACCAATAACCCTTAGGTACACACGTAGAAATTATGCATACAGTAAAAACTTCACTATCCAAGAAAATTCTTTCAATAAAAACACACACATAGATCATTTACCTTAACAATCAGAAGAATCTTAAATTTCAAGAGATGGAAGACAATTTGGTGCAATATCAAATCTTAGGTGAAGGTGAAATTGAAGAGGTGAAGTGGGATTTTCTTTTCAAATGGGGTGAAGGGAATTTTTGCTGATGCTCTTTTTGGTATAGAACAATACCATTTTCAATTCATTTGAGCAAACTATATGACAATTGGTGAAATATCAGAAACAGAAAATTTACATGAAAAATATTAATGTAAAGAAAACAACAAATGAATAAAATTAATTTTGACAAACAGTTCAAAAACCAAAATTACTGAGCCAAATGTAAAGTGACAATCTTTCTGTGAATGAATTATGAAAATGCAAGAATTAAAATCTGCTATTATTTCCTTTAAAACAAATTTAGAATGGCTTTTCCCTTTAACTTTATAAGTAGAATGTGCAGCAAGTTGAATAATTTAGAAATACTAATTCAACAAGTAGTTACATATGGATAAACTACTGAACAAGAGAAACAGGAAAACAAACAACAAATCTCTCCCAACTTCTTTCAGTATAACTTTAATTTCCTACTGCCACTATAAATCTAACCACAAAGGGAAGGCAATGTGAGCAAAGGCAGAAAGTAACTAAAAAAAGGTAATTTCTGCAACTCCATCTTCCCCACCTGTCAAGAATCTCCCAAACCTTTAAATTCTTGTGAAAGATAGTTTCTTTCTATAACTACAGTGTTTACTACAGAAAGTAGGCAAAGAAACCTGCAAAATAAGCCAACAAAGATGATAAAACGTAATCCATATTTTATGAACAAAGAAAGAGAGCAAAGAAAAGAAGTTAATAGCAGCAAACAGTATCAATCATGCACATAGCTAAAGGCTATTTGTTTCTGCACCCTCAACAATCTCAACCTACACCTCTTTTAAACTTGGATTAGGTAATCTGAAATATATATTTCTTTCTGGATTCAAATGCAGACATCCATATTAGTGAAAGGAAGAAAAGAGTGTAAGCAGCTAATGTAGATGTACAGGAAGAAAAGGATACAATACATACATTATTTATGTTTTATCCAAAACAAAGAAAACCCAATCATCAATGTGTCAATAAAATTGTTTTAAAATATCTTTAGAATCTTCCTAATAATTTCAGTATATTTTTATATCTTTATTTTTAAAAAATCATTATTATAATAAAAATGATAAAAATACAATTGGTATGATTGGTATCAATAAAATAATTTATTTGTTTAAGTTCAAGTTGGTATCAATACTCCAAATTTGGGAAATTTGTTTTCACTACCAGGTTAACAGCATTTGTTAACCATCATCATTGAGGTCCATGGTGGACAAAAAAGTTCCTCCTCATGCTAATGATCACAACGTTGATGTTGTGTTGTCAACAAAGTTGTCATACACCATAATATGCCACCTTGGTATCAGTGCGTGTCAACCCCATGCCTTGCTCTAGGAATGTCCACTACTTCCACACCGACCTAAACTCGTTCCAGGGGTAGTGACATCTCATTTGGCACCAATTTGAGTACATATGAGTTTTTGTAGTTTTTGGGTTCTTCTGCTAAGCGGGTTCTCTTTGTTATGTCTTTGTTTTGTAATTTGTTTTTTCAATGAAAGCTTATAAGAAAGAACTTTATTGTTTGAGAACTCGTAATAAGTGAGTTTATGCCTAACTAAATCTCACAAAATCGGTTTTTAAATTGTGATTTGCATTTCTTTATATACTATAATTTAGTCTTATCTCTAATCGATATGAGATCTCGAACACACCCTCACACAGAGGATTAAACATCTCGAGCGAGCAACGAGACATTTTCTCCTTCAACAAAGATGAATATAGTTAGAGTTGTTCTTACTCTGACTTTGGTTGAAACTTACACTAATTGGATGTGAAGAATGTGTTTCTTAGTGCAGCTTTAGAAGAAAATCCTACAAAGATAATGGGTCTATCAAGCAAACGCCATTTTCAATTAGTCTCTGGATACCAAGTTAAAATATAGGAAAGACAAAAGCATTAGCTAAAATCGTGTTTTTGAGATACCATGTTAAAATGTAGGAAAGACAAAAGCATTTAGCTAAAATCGTGTTTTTGAGACAATACAGGTGCTTTATTAATATTGAGAGAAAAGGAATCAATACAATAAGTAGAGAAGCTTTGATATCCTTTAATAATAAAAATATGATATGAGAACAAATAAAAAGTTCTTAATAATATATATATGTATATATATATATATAATATAGATATTCTTAATTATATAGGATTAGTTCCTTATTTCTAAAATTATAACAAGACTCAATATATTGGTAGGAAAACTTATTTCTCTATCACACACGAGACCTAAGATTACTTATGCAGTTAGTGAAAACTCTAATCTTCTTTCTTTTCTTACTTTTGCAGCCACTGACACAGATTGCAAGAACACCCTACCCACATTGACCCAACAACTCCTTCATTATTAAGTTTTGAACCAGTAGCTCCTCCTATATATTATACTTTTTTATATTATCTTTATCCGCACTGCTTCTGTCATAACCCGTTATGGCTTCAGATATCTTTTTTATAAAGGACTTTTGGATCTCTGATATTTTCCATTATCTGATATCTATAACACTAGTCCTATTGCAAAAAGTTGAATTTTGAGTCCTTACTCAAGGTGCATGTGTAGATGAAAATCATACTATATAACCTTAAAATAAAGGTTGACATTAATTGTACTGTAATAACAAGTCAGCCAAAGCATTGTCATTGGTAGACAATTTATCAAAGATAATCTTAACAAAGGCTTTGTGATTACAACCCATGTCCAAGTAAAACAATTCTTTATCAATAAAATAATTCTTTATTTTCATACAAAGTTCAAGTAAAATAAAACATGATGTCTGGTAACAGAACAATGAACTACAACAAATATTCAAGGTATAAATACAATCATTTAAATTGCAGAAGTCACTTATAAGATAATATAAACTTTACTTTATAAGTAAACTTGATGGGAGAAAATCTACAGCAAAGCAAATTCTAAAGATAAAAATCTCGAGAGTCCAAGTATGGGAAAGAATAATCACAAAATTACCTAAGATGCCTCACAAATAAAAATTGAAAATTGTTGGTGCATGTACATGTAATATCTTAGTATGTATCACAATTTTAAACTGCTAATGTCAGATTATTAGGTCCATAAAATCATAATGTACTTCACCACAGTCAAAATTTCTGATCTAGGATTTCTTCACTTTCTCTCCAATTGCCTGCATATATTGCTATTACAAAACACTCAGATGTTTCCAAAAGTTTGTTATTTTCCTCAATGTAAAATATACAATACAAGCTATATATGTCCAAAACAATTGTTTTTTGCATCTAATCTTCAAAGTAACACACTGTCCTCTGATGAAGCAAAGGCTTGATGTCATCACATAAACAAATCCATTTTCATCAAATCAGCCTGATACAATTGACTCAACTGAATATTAACTTCTTTGACATTATTTCTCAAAGATTCATGCAGAAGAAGTGACCTTCGGCTATATATTTCTAACCTAGTTCTGACAGGAGTTAATTTCTATTAAATGCTGTTTTATTCTTGTGAAAGTATTTCTTCCAAATAACATTTAATCTTCCTATGGTGTATGATATAGCAATCTAAAATCCTTTATTGAGTGATGGGGTTTGTAGGTTTTATTGAACTATTGAAGTCCTTGCCAGGAACTTCATATGAAAACCTCTTATATATTGTCAACAACTGTTTATGCTATGAAGAAAGGGTATCTACACAGCAGCTTGTTCATTTTAAAATAGCTTGCAGAAGTGATTCTAAAAGATAGGCAAGAAATTAACAAAACTTTAACACATAGCATGTTGATAATCAATGACAAGACTTCATTCAGAATTAGAAGGCAGATAGTAAATGTCAAAACAGTGTCAAAAAGAAATTGCGATATTTCGAGGAACCGATCAATAGCTAACTTCAAGCATAATTCTCAATTTACTGCAATGATCATAAAGCCATTAATTTTCGCCTGCTAAAACCAATATTCTACAGTTACTTATCAATGCTCGAATCTACAATATACTTTTGCAAGATACACCTAGTCTCATTCTACAGACATGTACACAAAAGAGAACAAAACATTTAGATTAATACGCATGATAATTAATACTACTAAAAGAAAAGAAATAACATAGGACTCTCAGTTACCTTCATGATGACGATAGCATTTCAGTCACATAAGCAACCATGTGGATGTTGGCTCTGTTATTCCTCAACAACTTGCAGAAAAAAGATGCAACTCATACAAGCTCAAAGGCATGGTATATTTTAGATATTCTTCTTCTAAACAAGGGCTCCAAACGGAACGATAGAACACCTTTCTGCAACTTTTTAGCGTTGTACATCTCATTCCATGGTTGGACTATTTCATCAATTTCGAATCCAAGACCTGTTGGAAAAGTTGTAAGTATATATGAATATGTATCTGTTCAGCTATAAATTTTCTAACTAGGAAAGAAAATGTACCGTAATTTGAACAGTGGTTCTTCAACATTACAGCTATATCTGTTGCAGAAGCTCCAGCAAGTTGAAACTTCTCAGCTGCAACTTCAAGACTTTCATTCCATCCCGGTAACCCTATCTTGAATTCCACTATTGAGCGCTCATATAGTATGGTACCCCACAGAAGATTCATTTGAGACCTCGTATTTTCCACCTGTGTAGCAATTTCATCTGCTGAAATATTTTTGAATAGTTGGTCCAACCCCATGTCCTGCAAATGTAATAAAATATCCTTCGGATTGGAAGTTTCCTGCAATTGCTGCTCTCCTGATTCTTCCCATATAAGCATTCCTTTCTCTACGCTATCCTCAGCACTGTTGTAAAGCTGAAGAACCTCAGAGGAGGGCCATGTCGATAAATCTACCTTAGAACAGAGTGCATAATTCCAAGAAAGTTTGGCTTGCTCAAACAGCTGTTGGCCTAGTGCCAAGAAGCCTTCATAAAAATCTGGTTTAATTTCAATGGCTGTTTCATACTTCTCCCCAGATTTTTCATATTCTTCGTATGCCCATTCATACAAACTTCTGATTTGTTCATGCAAATGCTCCTTAGAAGAATCTCCTGTAAAATAAACTCTGTACCTTGCCCTGGACATATGCACATTTCCCCAGTTGAACAATGCTAGAGCTGCCATCTCTTGGAACTTACCTCCAGCAATATCAAATACGCCTTGAGCTTCCTCACTTATAATTGTCTCTTCCACAGCCTCTGAATAGAGCTTCATACCATATTTATGAAAATATAAATATCTGTCAGGTTCCAACCCAACATGGTTCTTGAACAGTTGTGCAAACCGAATTATCCAATCCTCAATGCAAGATAAGCTAATAATGTCCTTTCCTTTCACCACAGATCCATTCACAGGAGAATTAGCAATACTAACCTTTTCTACATTCTTTGCATTAAGCTTCTTAAAGAATGGATCATGTTCAGGATTAACTTCCACTATGTACAGCCGGATAGAACCCTGTGATCCTGTTTCAGCCCACCTTAATTCTTCGTCAGAAGTGATAGTGACCAGATCACCCTCTTGGTCCTTATATTTGACAAGAACTGCTCCTAGTCTAGGGAAACGATCACAAATAACTTCCCTTAGCTGAAAGAGGCTGCAATTAACTGGCAATTCAGCCCATCTTATATCCTCACCAAAAACAAGTTTTGCTGCTTTCTTTGGTATATCTTCACTTCTACCAGTACTTTTTTCCTCAATAACTTCCTTAACATCATCCTTTTTCTCAACATTTTTTCCCTTGGCCTTCTTCTTTTTAGATTTGTTAGCCTTCTTCTCTTTCCGACTGTCCTCGGCCTTCTCTTCAGCTTTATTCTCTCCTAATTTCTCCTCAGCTTGCTTTTCTTCAATTTTATCAAGAGACTTCACCTTCTCTTTGTTTTTCTTCTTCTTGTGACTCTTTTCTTTCATTAATTTTTTCAGAGGTAAAATAGGAGGTCCGGCATAGTCTGGAGGCAACTCAATTTCTGTATCATTTACGACTAATCCCCGATCTCCAAGAGCATGCTTCACCTTATCTGAGACCTCCAATGCCATTACATTATTTGGCTCTATCTTCAAAACAGTACTAACATCTCTCAGCGCAAAATCCAGCCTATTTAAAGCTTCATAGCACCTTGCTCTCTTCATCAGAGCTTTACTATATTTTGGTGTTACTTCAAGAGCCAAATTGCATTCATTGATTGCTCTAGGATACTCACGGAGACCCATCTGCATATAGCACGCAGCCATGTTACTCCTTAAATAAGAAATATCTACATGATTTCTTGGAAGCAATTTCAGGGCCTTCTCATATTTTGCCAAAGCCCCCTCAGCATTCCGCTTCTGGAACATCTTGTTCCCTTCATCCTTCAACACGTGAGCCATTGATATAAGCACCAAGGAATCGCTGTCATATGATCTGGGACCTTCATCTTCTGCTTTCTTATGATCTCCTCTATCTTCACTCGTTTCTCCTACCTGAATCTTTTTCCTCCACATTCTGAACCCAACAATCCAACACTAAATAAACTAATCAAAGATACCACTCCTCCTAGTCCACAACAGTTCAATCCACTCAACAACATAAGAAAAAGAGGTTTTTTATTTTTTATTTTTCCAATGAATCAATTGCACACACAAGATAACCAATCTAAAACCAAACGCAAAGCTCTCCTCAAACAAAAAGATCGTTTAATAGGAAAGAACTTCACACAAACCTATGAAAATAGCAGAAGGAAATAATGGAAAAGATACAACAGTCAGGTTGATACAAGAATCGCATAACCAAGATAACCAGCTTTATATATATAACAGTGGCAGCAACTATCAGGAAACAAAACTCAAAACCTCAAAGTTGAAATTACTGAAAAATCAACTGGGCTGGGTTCAGGGAATACAAAATGCACCACCCTTCTCTCCAAATCAGGATTTGTTTCTGCCGATACAAATCCCAACTCAGAGAGGGGACAAGGACAACCCAAGTCAGATTTGAAGGTGAAGGAAATTACCCTTTGGTTTTATCACAGAAAGGGATTGAATAGAGAGAAGAAGACCCAGAATTTGGTAACAAATAAAATCTTATCAGGGTGACAAATTCAGCGGAAAAGGTTCAAGCTTTGGTTAGGAAATCCAGATACCAAGAGAGGGCGAGAAAGTTTGAAATGCAAGGAATGGAGGAAAGCCAAACCATCTTAACGTTACGTTGTTCCTTCGTCCCTTTGGAAAAAGTATTGGTTTTTCTTTCACATCCTTCACCTTAACGCCACAAATGAAAAAGGAGAAAAAAAAAAGAAAAAGATCAGATAATGCCAATTTGTTGTCTGAACAAAATTTGCAATTCAATATCCCTCTGGAAATTATTTTTTCTGTCACTCTCTTATTGATTCCCTAAATTCTTGAAGAAGAAAAAAAAAAAAAAATCTGTTGGTGGGTCCCACCACGCAAAATTTTATAATGAATTAACTAACTAATCCTTTGCTTTGGGACAACCTCAGTCTGAAGTGGCACACACATGTTGACCTTTATGTCATATCCATCAGTTTCTTAGTTTTTTTATTTTATATATTTTGGCAATATATAATGAAAAGGTCATGTTACTTGGTGTCTCACAAAGTTTCAATTTTTTATTTATAATTATGTTTCTATCCCTACCCATGTCATTATTTTAAGAATATAATAATTATGATATATATAAATTAGAAAAAGTTCTAAATTACTAAACAATTATATAACTATTTAAAACTGTATATTTCTATTTTTATCTCAATTTTTTAAATATAATAACATCTATACTTATAAGTCATTACATCATCATCTATTGACATTCATTCTCCATTTGTCACATATCTAAAGTCAATAAAGAAAAAACAAAAAAGTGAGATAATATTATTGAAATTATTGAAGCATGGATTGTTATTAGATTGACATCATCATGATAAGAGGGGTGAGTTTAATCCATGTTTCATTGACATAACTTAAGCAATCATGTAAAGTACGTGTGTTTTGGATAAACCTAAAAAGCAAATGGCTATGCGTGAAATATTGGGAATTAGTTCCACACTCCACGGAAGAAAAGAGTGTTAAACAGTTAATGATCTTTTGGGAATATCTGATTGCAAAATTTAGTGCATAAAGAATGACAAAAATAAAGAAAATTCACGAGTTAAAGTAAAAATGTTATTTTTATTACAAATAATCTTGCCATGTTATGAAAGGTCAAATCAAATGTATTTTATAAGAACCTAAACATCCTTTTCAGAACAAAAATGGGATTGAGTCCTGGAATAATATTTTTATTATGGTGATTATATGAGACATACGTTAATAATAAAAAGATAAATGAAAATATAGGTACATGAATAAATAGAAATATCTATGATCGTTAGTTACTTTTTTTTTTCAGCATTTGCTATCCTTAACAAGATTAAATAAAAATATGGTATTTTTTTTCTTTTTTAATAGTTATTATCTATTAATGTTTAAAAAATAGGTAAAGGTGATGATGGATAGGATTTTTGAAAATTTAATTTAAATTTGATCAAAATTATATTTAATTAGATGAAATTAAATAAAAATTAATTTTAAAAATTAAAATAATTAATTACTATTATTTGATTAAGTTATAGACATTTTTATATTCGATGGGTTGGTTAAATTGAAAAACTATAAACACAACTATTCAATTTAAATCTTTTCCTATTTTTTTTACGACTTATTTCTTTTCATGGATATATTCTATTAGTGTCACAAGACTTTATCTTATACTAATATGTTTCAGTCGATTAAAAGATATGTAAGGTTAATTAACTTCGTTATCGTTAAAGTTCCAACTTAATCAATATACAAATAATTTAATCTTAAATTCAACACATTATCTACTTCTAACTCATATGACGGGTTTTCAAGAAACAGTGTAGAGGTGTTAAATTTTTTTTAGGGTGTATAGATGCCAAATACATAAAATATAATAAAATTAAAAAAGTATATTTATATGTATGTAAAAAAAAATTAAGGTATCTAACAAACACTGCTAAACTTCACTACTACTAGGATATTTTTGTTTTTCTATTGTATTCATAAAATGAGTTATTTAGTCTATTCTTTTTTTTAATTTCACTTTATATCTTAATTTTTAGTTTTGAATGTGGAACTCAAGTTTATATACCATACTATTAATGTGTGATTAAATACATATTGATTAATGGCTTTGTTTTTTTTAATAAATAATTTTTTTTTATTTGAACATTCTAACTCAATAGAAAAGATAATAAATTTGACATATCTTTCATTTCAAACGTTTTCTTATTACTTAAGTGATCACTATCTTTTTTTATCACTTAAGTGTTTATTTTTTATCATGAGTGATTATTGTCATTTCTTATTGTTCCAACGTCATATTAGTGCTTGAGTGAGGACAATTATTATATAATTAAACAAGCACCAGAATACCAAACACATCATTTTTTCTCGTTTAATCAACCACATTATTGCTTGAACCAAGATACTTATTTGCATGATTCAACAAGTTCTAGAAATATTATGCACTATTATCACACTTTAACACCTGAAGGATCATTTTTTGCTTGAGTGTTAAGTGTCACAAATGAAAGAAATTTGTTTCAACCCCCTATCTCGCTCAAGACTCAATACATAGCTTAAGTGATATGTTATGTCACTTGAACATCCACACTAACAATTGAACAACATGAAGTGATTCATGTAATCATTATTTATTGTTTAAACAATATTCCACCATTGGAGTGATATATGTTAAAAACTATAAACTTCTATATTTTATCTATCTTGCAACACTAGTATTATCAATTTACACGTCACAAAAAATATAATTCATTTTTAAACTTCACATTGGTATTATAATTCCAAAAAGAGTATAAAATCATATTATAAAAACTAAATACATTTCATTTAACTACTTAATAGAAAACATGACTAAATATCTTTAAAAAGTTCCCTTTAGCCAAAATAATGTGTCTACTCACAAAACAACTATAGAATTCTATAATTCCTCAATATATAACTAGAAATTCATCTATTCCCTACAAAACCAACATTTCCTCCCCATTCTAACAAACATTATTTTCAAATTTTCAATCTATCATCATTTCCTCCTTAGCCTAACAAACGTTATTTTTCAAATTCCCATTCTCACCTAAATAAATAAAAAAATGATTGAGCTAATTACAGGGAACTAAAAAACTTATTTTAATCAAGCTTCCAATTCCACTTGTTTTGATTATTTTCTGTCTATATGATATGCTATGAAAATAAATAATTAAACCACTCAAATTTCTAAAACAATATAAAAAAGAGGCTCTAAAAAATGATTTTTTTATAAAATGAAGTGAAACTTTTATAATGTATTTATAACTTTTTTCAGTCATTAGTCAGTATAATTCATATGAATGAAAAAATTCAACAAGAACTGATTTCAAATATTTCAATTAAAATTTAGAATTTAAATTTTACAGATAAAAATCGTATGAAATTTTGTTATTTACAATAACAATAAATTATCGATAAAATTTATTTATTGATAAGATTAAGAAATATTGAAACAAAAATATTGACTGAAGAAATACTATGTTTTTGAGCTACCTAAAATATATGCATTACACGATTTACATTTGTCTGTTTACTTAGTCAACAAGTATGTGACTTTTATTTATTTATTTTTATTTTGAATTTTTTCAAGTTCAAGAAAGAAGGTTATTCAAGTTATAGTTATACTACGTGACAATAATTATTTCTAAATAAAAATATTATTTTAATATGAACTTCACTTATATAAGTTTTTAAAATTAAAAAGATTTATAAATATTTTTTTAACTTTAATTAATTTATATTTGTAAGATTCAGGCCATTTTACATTTTTATTTTTATATATATATTTTTTTATAAAAAATTATTATTGAAAATAGTTATGAAATATTTTTTACATTTATAATTTTAATATACTAGTTATTATATTATAATTTCTGGAAAAAGATGGAGACCACACACGTGAACAAAAGAGGGTTTTAGTTTGGAAAAATGAGAAAGTGTTCCTCATCATGTCATATCATCACCAATCACTACATGTTTTTTTTTTTTCCATTTTCATTTTCCCTCTCTTTTTCCTTGTTGTGCCTACACCTTTCTTGGGTCCTCTCCCAACTAACTTCACATTTCAATTTCATCTTTTTTCAAACTTTCTTTGTAGAAGAAAGTTCCACAAACTCAACATTAACCAAGACAACATAATCACCAAACAAAAAAACAACTCATAATCATCACAAATCCACATAAAAAAACAACACCAAAATCTCAAAACATTATCTAAAAAATATTGATAAATAAGTAATTACAAATAAAACTAAATGTTTTTTTTTTACTTCAAAAAATTTGATACAATTTTCTCTGAGTGTGCTTATCTATATAGCACAAACTTATACACCATGTGGTGGTCATAGGTATCTAGTCAAATATTTTATGAAATTTTATACATAAACCACATCTATGATAATCATATGAATATAGTCATAATCTTATAGTTGAAATTTTAGTACAATTTTTTAAATGAGTGCGTCTTTATACCATTTAAAAAATAATCTCACATATATAGTTGAACTTTTGATATTATTTTCTATGAGTCTGTTTTTCATATCATCACACCCTTATGGTATAGTCTTTAGTGTAAATTTCTCAACATAATAATCTCTCAAACTCATAGGTTCAACTACACAAGTTATATTAAAAAATAATGTGAAAAAAAAGTTGATAAAAAATTGAGTATTCATCTTTATTAAACTTTACATGTGCTAATATTTATATTATTTCATATAGTGGTGCTTATTTATATCCATTACATAAAATACATATACTATAGATTATAAAGTTAAATTTTTTTGACTTGATGATGAATGTGTTGAAGAGTTTGCAAAAAAACATGCAACACCAAAAAAAAGGTTAAATTATGCTTCAAGAAATTTCACAAAATTTTGCTTAATATCAAGATACATGAAAACTTTACTTAGTAGTAAGATGTCTTTCCAAAAAATAATTTTAAATATTTTTTTAGTTAGATTAACAACTATAACATGCAATTAGAGAAATAAGATATACTCATTATATATTAGTTTATTTGATCACCCAATGTGAGGTAGAATTAAATATTCTCTTTAAATATTTTTACTTTTAATAATTTTATTTATTTATTTAATACTGAATAATTTTTTCATTTTAAAATACTTAAGTAATTTTTTTAAATAATGAGTATATAATTATTTTGTATTATTTTTGCAAAATATATTAAATTGTATTATTTTTTAATTAATTAATTATAAAATTGAATATATTTTAATTTAATAAAAAATGAATACATGATTTGATCAGGGCATTGACATGGCAATCGTGGATTGGTGAATAGACGTGGACGGTTTTGGCATATGGTGATCTTGGCTCCAACTTCTAATCGTTCACCGCCGAGGAAACGACGTCGGAACTGATTTTGTTTCGTTGTGACCATCGATGATGATAAAGGAGACGATGAGGTCACTCTTTCTGCTCTTCATTCTCTTCTCTTTCACCTATGCCTCCGAACAGATCTTCCCTGCTCATATCGGTCATTATCGTTTCCTTCCCCCTTCTTTCTTAGGGTTTCAAATTCCTTCTGATTTCAAAACCATAATTCTGTTAGGTTTTCCATTTTTTTTTTTATTTTTTTTGCTGTTGTCATAACAGGTAGCATATTTGGTGGTGCTGGTAGCACTGGCGGTGGCCGCTCTCGTGAACCTAAATACAATATCGAATTCCATTCCCAAGATTCCCCTTTTATCCCTGTGAGTTACTACACTTTAAATGAGTGTTGAGCTTGAATGTTGAATACAATGATTACCCCTGCCCTTTGGTTTTGGAAAGGAATTAGAGGTTTTCGCGAAGCTTGCGCTCTGATGCATGGATCAGTATCGTGTGTCTCTTGGACGTTCAAATTTATTTCGCTTGACTATGTTTTTCTGATTGAAATATTATTTACAGTGTATTTTGAAATGCTGGTTTGGAATCGAAAGTACTATGGCTGTACGAATTTAACGGAGGTGTTGTTTTGATGATATCCAAGAGATTGGAAATAAGAGTGCCGGGTTATTTTATATAGATTAGGAATTAAATGTCCTGTTTGTTTTGCCGCAAACATCCATTTGTGATAAACAAACATGGCTTTACTATTGTGCATCGTGTTTGGTTAAACTTTGAGGTGGATGAAATGAATTTTGTCGAGAAAACATTAGGATATAATTGCAAGGTATGAGTTCTTTGAAAGGGAATATTTTAGCTGTAATGGTAAATACAATTGATTGATGAACCTACAAATTTTTTAAAACATATCTTTATCTGCGGTTCACAAGTGATTGTACTTCACCTTTCAAATGATTAAATTCTTCTAGAGTCTAAACTCACTTTCAAAGTATCATTCCCAAATACAATTTAATTATTTTTAAACATCACTTGTTTCAACACTGGTTATTTCAATCTCAGTTCTTTCAGCTCTATAACAATCTAACATACACAGACCCAAAATAGTTTAACTACTGTTGACTGACAACTCAGTAACTTGTGATTTATGGTATTTAATGAACATACTGGACTTTTTAAGTTCTTGTCTAAGCCTTTGGACATAACTAGATCTTTTTCCTTTCTAGGATCAAGTGAAATTCAAGTTTATACATGTTTATCCAATGACCTGTCATAAGAACTTGTTATACTTCATTTGCAGGATGACGACCAGGAATCCATAATCATACCAGATAAAAATGGACAGAAATTTATCTGTTACTTACCTAAGGTGGAAAAGGAAAAAAGTGGAATGCCTGTTATCCAGCACAATGTTAGCAGTATGATTGTCGAAACAGAGAAACGGATTAAGCAGAAGACACCAGATGAACTGCTAGAAGCATTAAAGGGCCCGTGTTTTCTCAGGGTTAGTGTTTGAATTATTTCCAATGGTGATTTATTAATTACTGTTCATGAAGTTTGTGGTCTTGATATTTGGTTTTTTGTGAGTCTTATTTAAACATATGGCATCTATTATAAATCATTTCTTTACACTAGCTGTTTGAATGTGCAGCAAGAAGGTTGGTGGTCATATGAATTTTGCTATCAAAAGAAGTTGCGGCAACTACATTTGGAAGATGATAAGGTATCCTCTTGATTACATTCGGTTTTGGCCCTTCATGGCATTTGTACAAACTTCTCTCTGCTCCATCCTCTCTTCAGCAGCTTAAAGTGATGGATTTGTAAGGGGAATTGCATTCTTGAATAAGTTTATGAAGTAATGACTCCGAAACAGACATCGGATATGACACTGACATAGATACCAGGACACAGCTAGTGTTCAAATGCGACCTTGCTGATCACACACACATATATATAATCAAGCGTGACAAAAATCTGAAGATTTATATAATTCTCACTATAAAAAGAATTATTTTTTAGTTTCCATGTAATAACATCCTTCACAATAGAATTATAGATAAGAAACATGTATCTTAATTGTTAAAATACCAAGTCTGACGGAAACGAGCCTAAAAGAATGAGTATATTCATAATATAAGTTGTTTTCTTTTAATTTGTTTTTTACTCTTTTTTTAGAGTAGTGCCTAGGAAGTGTTTAGACTAGAATAAGTATTGGCTCACTTTCTTTACTTACGCTCAAGTTGTGGCGAAGAGGTGTCTAAGATGTATTGAAGAGGTTGAGGAGCCGATTAAAAAATAGTTTTTAATAGTGACATGGTTAAGGAGTGTCAGACAGATGTCGGAAGCATCCAAAAAGTGTCATTTCCAAAGGTTTCGAACGGCCACATACTATTCTACTGGGGTGTCAATGCTTCCAGGGTTTCAACTAATTCACCCGCAGTGTCATTTTAACGTAGGCTTCTGCATTTTTTGGGATTTGGGTTAGTATTCAGTTTGATTAACAATATTATCTTCATATTTCGTTAAGTAATCGGACTTAATTTTCTTTCCACTCTCTTGATTTTGATTCTATAATTTACTAACAAATGGGAAATGACTGTATTACTATTTTATGATATATGGCAGATACATACAGTGCATCTATATGAAATTTTATACCCTAACATAAAGCAAGGTTGATCACTCGACAATAAAATTTATCGTTCCTTTTCCTAATGGAACACTCTTGTTACTGTACCATCCTTGTTGAGATTTCCGTACCGTGATTATTGATAGTAGAATTAAGTCATTGATATAAATCCTACATTCAGAAGACCTATCTTTTGGTTTATCAATTAGATTGAAGTGCATTTTAGCCGGTTCAACTGTATAACCGTGGATTTGTTTTATTATTATACTTTAGAAACTTGTAAAATCATATATTCATGTATAATCAGTGTATATTTTCCTTTTCACAGATTGTCCAGGAGTTTATCCTGGGAGAGTATGATCCGGAGGCTACAGCTGCATTTAACCAAAATCTTTCCGACATTTCTACATTGAAGGATCCCCGTTCAAAAGATGCATCTCAAAGGTACCTTATGGATGACTGTTTCTAAGTGCGAGGATTGGGTTAACTTGGAGAAATGGTTTCACATGATATATGTTGTGAATGACTGAATGTTAAAAAACAAATGCGTAATTATATAATATTCTTTCAGGTATCATGCTCATCAATATACTAACGGAACCATGTGTGATCTTACAAATAGGCCAAGAGAGACCGAGGTATGAAATTGCAGATCTGGGTCTTTTCTTCCTTCCCTCGTCGTATTGATTTCATATTTTTATTTTAGGTGAGGTTTGTATGCTCCGAACCCAGAACAATGATCAGTTCAATCACTGAGATTTCCACTTGCAAGTATGCACTTACAGTGCAATGTCCAACGCTATGCAAGCACCCGTAAGTCCTCCTTGCATCTTTCTTTGCAGTTTTTGTCTCATTGCTATGTCAAAGTTTTATGCCGTTAATGTTTTTGCAGATTGTTTCAAGAGGAGATACCAGTATGGCACACCATCGACTGTAATATGCTCCCAAAGAAACACGTGGATGCCGAAGTGAGGCAAGAAAACCAAAATATGGAGATTGTTATGGTCACAGATTCAGAAAATAACGACTCAGAATTAGAACAATGATGTAAATGTACAGTTAAAACCTTAGGGAAAGTAAGTGACATGTATTTTCTACAGTAAAGGAACATGTATTTTCTATTAGCCTCTGGCTAGGTGGAAGACCAGGTCATGTCTCCCACCATGGAAAATAAGATTTACAAAGTTAGGTTTTTGTTCAAATTCAGATTGATGGTCAAAATTTTCTGCTCTTTTTAGTTTCTGTTCTCATTGTTCGTATTTGTCTTTTTTATTCTCCCTCCTTTTTTTTCTCCTAATCATCTTTAGTCTTCACTATCCTACATGAACTATGTCTGTTTTGATTTTTGTTGGAAAATTATTGAGAATTTAACTCAACAGGCTGAGGTGTATTAGACATATTCTGCATAGTGGCTCTCCAGGATCGAGGTGTTCAAGAAGCGACATGGAGTTTATAACATTCATCTTTTAATATCTTGACTAGTGTCTTCCTTCAATGACCATGGTTAAAAAATATATGCTAAAGTTCAATAATTTGAAAGTTTTATTTCCACCTGGTACAAAACACGTTTTTATCTGTTAATTAATCCCACACTCTTATTTACCAACGTTCACATTAACATATATCATTTTTAGAAAAATAAATAAAGTACGGATTATTAAAAATTAAGAGATTAAAATGCAAAAAAAAAAAAAAATAGAGACTAAATTACAAATTTTGTAAAGTGTAAGACCCCGAAGTTACCATTTCCCAATATGTTATAAATCGATGATTAAAATAAGGGAATATTGTAGTTATCTTTCATAAAATTGTTTAATAATATTTATATATTTTTAGTTTTAAATTTTGACATTCTTTCTAGTTTTTAAAATAAACTATAACCATTCTTATGTATTTAATAAATAGCCCTAACTTTATCTTAATAAAATAATACTCGCTTATTTTATTTTATTCAAAAAATCATATTTACTAAAAGTTATCTATAGTGAAAGTAAAAAAAAAAAAATCATACTTCCTACTAATCTAATAAATCAAGAAATAAGCTATAAAATAATTACTTGGCACACTTTAGCTAAATGAAGTTATCATCATAAAAGTTCCAGGGAACGAGCACATATTCTCATGTACTCATCGTACTATTTACATCAAGCTCCCACAAGAGCATTAAATACATTCATTATCTATATCAATCTGCTATTTACATAAACTGCTCAATGTTATTCTAAACGGTCAATATTATTCTAAATCTTTTTTATTATAAATAAATTTTTTTCTTACTGGGAAGGTGCAGTTTCGCCGCAACTCCCTGCTGACTCAACCAGGGCCAGGTACTCAGTTATGGCTTCTCCTTCTACATTAACTTCAATGTCATAATCAGCCAAGGCATCTGCTTTTGCAATATCTGCAGAGAGCTCATCTTCCATTTCTTTATCTCGTTGTGTTTTACTGTCTTCAACCTCATTCATCGCGTATAGATCATCAGAATTAACGTTGTTAGGTAATAGAGTAGATGAACTAGCACCACCATGGGGAGCGGCTGTTGAATGTGTATTTATGGTAGCTGATGTGGGTTCGATCTCAGGTTGTGCCGTCAGTCTTTGCAAAACTTGTTCCACACTACCTCCGGCCTCAAAAGCAGTAACAACTACAAAGAAGCAGCAGTATCAGAATAACCCTATATATGCATATACCACTAGGTATAACTTTAGCACATGTCTTGAATATCTGGATAAACTTTTATACCTCTTGCTCTTTCAAAACCCATTTGCACAACTTTTTCAATTTCAGAATCTTTTACTTGTTTTTGTCTCTTCCTTTTCCTTGACTCGATCGCAACCTTAATATTGATGAGAGTAAGTAGAAATATTGATTGAAGTGACAGAATTTTGTTAAGATAAATACTAACCTGTAAAGCAGAATTAGTTTCAGGATTGGTCAAATCATCCAATGCTTTCTGAGTATCATTTTCATTTTGTCTAAGGGCTTCAGCAGCAAGCTCCTTGTCAAACCTGCCAGAATAGTAGTGTCAATTACGATGAATATAGTTCGGTTATGCCTTTCATCCCTGAAGTAGTATTCTCTCTCCTAAATGGTTCCGTAAAAAAATTATATATTATGTATCAAGTATTAGAAGTTATGCTGAGTAGTCCCCAAATATTGAAAAGCCCTTCATTTAATGCAAGGATAGATGCCACGCACGAATAAATAAATTCTAAGTGCCATAAGCCTAGGAACTTACAATACGTTCAAAAAAGTAGTCTCGTTAGAGACCAATCTTCACAATACGCATGAACAAATAGTAATATTTAAAATACAACACAAAATTAACCCTTACCCAATAGAGACCAATTCCTTCAATCTCTCTAGATCCACAGCTTTCTTTAAGGGTGTCATCCCATACCGCTTTTGTTCCCTGGAAGCAAGCTATTTAGAAAGAGAAACAAAAGAAAATAAAGAGGATAAATATTAACTCACTTAATTTCATTTCTTCTCCGAATATCCTCCTCCCGCTTCTGCAATTTCTTTGCTTTCTCCTCAGCAAGGAAATCAATGGCACCCCCAACATCTTGATTGTTCATCCGCAATGCTCGCTTTGCATCACGTTCAACAAAGCCCATGCTCATAACAAATGATAAGGCTTCATCTGACACTTGCAGCTGCAACAGAAAAGAGCATTCCTTACAAGAGAAAACGAGGCAGGGGTAATACAAAAACAAATAAATAAAACTGGATATATCAATCAATGTCAAAACATTTGAAGTCAGAAGGATGCTAACTATCGACTGTTAACTTCAAAATTTTAAATAAGTAATATTAAACCCTTAAAAAGTTATAGAAAGATCAAGCTTCAGGCTCTTTATCTAATTTAATGTGCATTTTGTAAGATTATGATATATGTCACAACAGCTAACAAAAACTGATGCAACATCCATACAAATTATTCAGAACTAAAACAATATCAGATTTTGAAAATTAAGATAGTAATTTACAAGCTTAGGGGTGATTACATGCTAAACTAGAGTGAGATAAGTTAGTTAACTGATGCACACACAAAAAAATTGTTTCTGAAACGGCAAAGAAATTTAATTGAATCAACTTATAGTCCAAGCCCATCACATGAAACCTCCTCGTGACATCTCCTATTAAAAGTCTCTTCCTGTATTGCTGAAAGTGTCTTTCGATTTCCACATAGTTTTGTTCCTTCTTAGATTGTGAAAATGGTTAATATAATATTATACTTGCAAAGACATATAATAGTGTATATAAAATTTGGATAAAATATTTATGTTTTATTTGTGTACAGGATAATTTATAATGTAAATAATTATGAGTTCAGATTATGTTAAACACACACACATATTAATAAAAAATAACATTGTTTATATAAAATATATATAAGACAATATGACAAAAGAATATTTAAAAGGAAATTTGAAACTCTTATCTAACTCCAACAAATGTGTAAAATGTTGTCTTCATTTCTTCTATCCAATTTATCACACTTTTACAAACCTGGACGAACTTAGCTCTTGCAGAGGCTAATGCTTTTCGGGATTTCTCTAACTGCCCAGTATGATATGCCACCACCCCTTCAAGCAGCTCTAGTCTCAAATGCCTATAAACAAAACAAATTGACTATTTACAGAATGAAGAAATAAATATATTAAAATTAATCTATTTTAAATTTTAACACAAAGATATTGAGTATTTTTTAGGGGAAAAAACAAGGGAAACAACTCACAATGCAAGTTCTGGAAATCGACCACCTTGTAAGAGCCTCAGGCGAAGAGAATCCTTTCCATGAGCCCGTTCAATTCCTATCCTAGCTATTTCAAGACGCTTTCCTGCGTCTGCGAGCCATCTGATGTCTCGTATCATAAAATAGCACCATACCATGTCTATTTGCAGTATAGGAACATTGTCAATAAGCTGAAGAGACAAAAATTGTATTAGACTCAAAACAAAAACATATGTATTACAAAATTTGGCTCTTCCAATTTCGGGCGAGAACTAAAGAGGAAAAAAAATTAGTTATAACAATTAATTGAAGAATCAACAGTTTAAAATCTGCAACTTTTACACTTCAGCAAATATTTATAACTATACATTTTCTCCGTCTCTCACTTTAGAGTATCTCAATCCTATATTCCACTAAAGACTCAACTGTTTCCTAAGCAATCTAAGAGCCTCAATACAAAACGCATACATGCAACAAGCTCTTTGGGAGAGAAAAAGAGGCTATTGCCAACGACAATAAATTTTAGAAAAAGAAAAAGAATTGGCAGCTAAAACACAGTTTTCAGTGAAATAAGTACACAATTAGACTAAATCATGGCCCATTTCTTTACTCGAATAAACAATTCGCAAGAAAATTCTCTCATGGGTCCAAATGAGGATAACATTTGAATAAATTACTCACCTCAATGACCTTTGAATCACAAAGAGAGAATGACTCCTGCAAAAATAAATTAAATTTTGAATTTAGAGTGAAAATTAATAATAAAGAAAAAACACTATCCATAGCAACACGGAAGAGAGGCGGCCATGTGTGCAACTTCATGATTTATAAGTCATTATCAGCCAAAATAAATAATAATAATAATAATAATAACAATAAAGCAAAAATGCTACTCAAAATGTCAAGGTTAAAGAAAGACTGTAAAAATGTTACAGAAACTATATCCACAAACTCTTGCCATGTACCCTAACAAAGGCAGCTCACTTCACACAAACTCATACGTCAGTACCTATTCGTCACATATCATTGAGCACAATGACGGTGAGTTACAACCAGCTACAGTATTGCAGTTCAGGACTTGATTCTTCGAAATTCACCCTGCCTTTTCCCCCGCACAGTAATCCCCCTTAACTGTTTGAATTAGTAACTTACACTACCCCAACACTCTTTTTCACCCAAAAAATACATTGCAACAAGTTAAAAAGGCAAGAGTAGAGTGCGAATTTTAAAGAAACGACAAGGAGTGTACAAGTTTCAGTGTAATTTGCTCATCAGAATAACACATTCGCAACAAAACATAAACCAATAAAACACTAACCTCTCCCATGCTAAGCACTTCCAGCGCATCTTTGTAATTCCCCTGTTTGATGAGTTTCTTCCCCTTCGCGTGAAGCATCAGTCCCATCATCACTGCCCTGCCACAGAACCAAAACCCTCACATTCTAATTCAAAACGAAAACCCCAGACACAAAATCTTACACGTGCAACACACCTTTGATCAGTCTCGGAGCCTAACCGCACTTTCTGTCCACTCTGATCCTCAACTTCGATATTGAAGTCCTCAACCGGCAACGCACCATCCGCGTGGCGTTCCGCCATCGCAGTCGCAGCAGCCCTGTCCACATCAAACGCAACCAACTAAGCAAACTAGAACGACGACGTTCGCGAAATTAAAATCGCGGCAAGGCGCGTGACCTGATACGCGCGAGTCTGGAGCAGCGCTCTTCCTGCGCGACGAGGGAGAGTCCCTGCTGCGGAGAGGAGGCGCGCGTGGCGAGGATCTTAGCGTTGTTTTTTATGCCGAGTTGGGAAAGGGTTTGGGGCGGAACGGCGTCGTCTCGGAGAATCTTGCCGGCGCAGATAAGGTTGATGCAGTGGGAGGGAGAGTTGGATCGCTCGGCGACGCGGTCGCGGAGCATGGCGAGGGTCCAGGCGTGGAGGTCCACCTCTTCCACCACCCCTGCCCATGTTCCTCCTATCTTCAGTTTCGCCATCGCTCTCACACACACACACAAAAACACGCTCAAAACTCAGTTATTTGAGGCTTTCCGATTTCCAACTCTTTCGTGTCTACAAAGAAACAAATAAGGAATAGAGTAACGGAGTCAAGTAAAGTTGTTAGTTAAGAATATTAATTATTTTTATTTTCTTTTCTCAGATAAATCTTAGCTTTAATTTTAATTTCTTTCCTAATATTTTATAAAAATGTTCTTCTTATTTTATAATATCCAAAAAAATTGGTTCTTAATTTTTTTTTGTATTTTTTCTTTTAATTTTTAAATTCATAATTACTAATTATCCGTGATTTTTATCATTCAATTTTGATTTTTAATTTTTAGTTCAATTATGTATAAACCCTTTTTTTACTTTAACGTGATAAAGTGAGATTAAGGATTTTCTCTTTTTATTAAATTTTTTTTACAGGATTGAAGACACTAGTAACCCAAAAAACTTATATATCTAAATTTGGTAGTAATGCCTTAATTTTTAATTATTTTATTCAATTTTAAAAATATATTGAATTAAAGTTGTGAATATTAAAAGTATTATTAGTGGTGCATTTTAGATGATTTATATACCTTTTCATATAATTTAATATTTATTAAAATTATCTAAATACATAAATAATAAAAAAAATAAAATCGGAAACACATATATCCCGCTAGTATTAATAATGTTATTATTATCGATAGTAATAGTCCTAATACAGTTGGATTCTCTTTAATAACATATATAGTTAGTGACATTAATAAATAAAAATTATAATAATAAGAACAATAATATTAATCACTGAGAGTGAGAAGCAATAACATCCATAATTATATTTATGATACATATACTCTAAAAGAAAATAAGCAAGATTAATAAAGTATAACTTTATGAAATGTAAATAAATTAAAAAAAATGAAACAACGTATTGGGTCTAGAAAATTATTGAGAGAACTCTTATATCTTCTTTTATCATCGGTTGTCTGTTCTTTAACTATCTTCCTTATGAACTTCTCGCTCTTCCTTTCTAGTTTTGGTTTTCGGTTTTATCCTTAAGTCAATAAAGATGTTCTATACTCGGTTCTCAAAACACGGTATATGATGTACTTAATTATTGGAATATATGTTATTTATATTACTTGTGGTGGACTTACTTTATTAGGTCAGGTTAAAATGTTGGATCATTTTTAAGGTTGCATTACCTAATTCTTAATTATAAATTAATTTCGTTAACTTTGATTGAACGTAATTGAACTTGTGCTGTTGCTCTATAAATATAGACATTTACCTCATTCAACCCAATGATAAAATCGATCCAGAGACCGAGACGTACATCATACATATAACCATTATTATTTTGAGGAGACTATGTGTAGAGTTCTATTTAACTTGTTTAAAGAAAGGTCCAAAAACTTATTTGTTTCAATTGTAGAATATGAGGGGATTTGTCCGGTTATATTGGTGTGAGATAGAATCAATGCCGTGTTTGGAAGATCATGCTTATGGTGATGGTGATGTATCCATCCAATTTTATTATCCATATTATTTATTACATATTATTAAATAAAAATTAAATTTAAAAATTAAAAATAATTAATTAGTATATTGATTAAATTATATAGTATTTTAAAACTTAAAAAAATTATTTAAAATAATTTTTATTATTAGTAAAAATTTATAAAAAAATTTTAGATTGATATCCAAATTAATTATTAAAATTTTAATTATTAATATTTTAGATTCTAAATTAGTTTAAAAAAGACTAATTTAAATACAAAATAATACGTAACTAAAATACCAATTTAGAAACTATTTTATAAATTTTTATCAATAATAAAAACTATTTTAGATATCAATAATTTTTTTTAATTTATAAAATGATCTTTAATTTAATAAAATGATAATTAATTATTTTGTTCTCTAATTAATTTTTATTTAATGATTTTTTTTATGAATTTGTGGTTAACTAAGCTTCATGCAGCAAAATTAATCATGGAAAAATGTACTATTCTGATATATTTTATATTATTATGTGAAACTTCAAAAACTTACAAGAAAATCCGTAGAAAACTGATCTTTTACGAAATTTGAAAAAATATTTGTAAGAAAAGTCCCACGAAATATAATTTTTTTTCTTGCATAACTAAATTAGTATATCAATAAGCTAATATGATCCAAATGTAAAAGATATTTTTCCCAAGCAATTAGGTATATGAGTTGATTAATAATTATGAAAAAAAAATTATGATTGATAAACAAGTCAGATTGCACAAATTATTGACTATAAATTGATTGTCTTTATTGACCAACTTTTCCTATTATACATTTCTGGAATGACTTAACGTGTGTGATGGAAGGTGCCGAGTCAAAAGGTTTATAAAGATTATGTATGATTTATATATATTAAAAATGAATTTAAATTTAATTTATCCTTAAAAATAAATTTATAAAATGATGTTTACATTTATTTATATATTATAATTTAATTAGTAATATCCCACTCCATATATTCTTTAATAATATAAAAGATTGGAGGTGAAGTAGATTATCCAACACAAACACTTATCCAAAGAAATATTGTTTTTTTTTTGGGTACTAAAGGAAATGTCTTTTATTTTAATAATTGTGAAATTCTTTTTGTTGTTAAAAACCTATGAAAGGTTATCTGAGATTCCATAATATCCAGGTTAGTAAAAACTTTTTATAAAATATATAAAAACAATTAAGTATTAAGTGAATTTTCTCTATGATTTCAAGGTGTATTCATAAGCTTTTGAACTTTCAATAACAAGATTAATTTAAGAGATAGACTCAGTTGTGAAAAAAAAAATGTTTAAATTAATTTTCGGTTATTAAGTCAATTATTGTATCGTTTAAGTGAATAAATAACTAATAATATTATTCAATTTTGATATTCGCAATAATAGTTATTCTAGTTTCTATAAGAACAAATTCTAATCATTATCTTTAAATAATGAAAATTAAAGTAAATGTAAACAATTAGTGTTAGTTTTTTTTTTTTCTGATTTAAAGGTTTATTTTGAAATGGTACTGATCGGTGATTGGGATCGAATGAAGGTTAGAGGTCTCAACATCTAGTTTGTGCCGATCAACATGACAAAATTCATTCAATTCAACAAATGATATAAACGCTTATCCAACCCAATAATAATGAGCTCATAATAATCATATGAATAGTCACGAGTTTTGAAAAAAATATACGTTATTATTGCACATTAATTGCACCAAAATCGAATATCGAGAACTTACTTGAGTATCATAGTAATTTTTTGCAAGTATCATCCTGAATGAGAACTTACGAAAGAGTGAAGGCAAGTGAAGGAGGAGTAGTGAGAGTGAGTCACAAAGGGAGGCAGTTGCTCAATGAAGAAAAGAGATGAGAAAGGTGATCGACCGATCGAAGAAGGAAGTAATAGTTTCCTTTCAGTATGAGAACAAAAGCTCTACTTTGGAAATTTATTTACAATGGACAATGACTTCTTTTCTCTTGCAACATTAATTGATGAATCAATATATTTTCTAAGAGTAAAAATTTATTTACAATGGACAATGACTTCTTTTCTCTTGCAACATTTGATGAATCAATATATTTTCTAAGATCATATATGTAAGTTGTTAAAATAATAATAAAAATCATATTATTTGGTTCCAAATATCTATTACATTTCTTATCATTATGAGGCACATCCAATACTTGACACAATAACCAAACTCAAAGCTATATTGTTTCCTATTATACTAAACTCAAGTATTACATACATTAATAAGTTGTTTAAAGTATGATTTAGTCTTTAATTGTTATTTAATGAACAAAGTGTAACATGTAATAAAAGTTTAATGATATTTTTTTTTTATCTTTTTTGTGGTCTTGTTCTATATATATATGACCAAGTTTTATGGAATCATGATTTATTGAAAATTTTGTTTGTTTTTTCATTCAATGGGAAAGTAAGTAGCCTAAAAAATAAAATGAAATGTCGTGGAAAGGATGAAATGAATTATATTTATTTGGATATACATGAGGTTAAATCAAGAAAGAATTGCTTAGGAGGCTCCAAGTCAAACGTGAAAAAGGAAGCACTATTGAGGCAACCGAGACACCTATGTATTACATGTAGATGAAATCTTTGTATTAAACTATCTACAACTTTACAATTACAAATAGTCACTGTTAACTTGAGTCGAAATAGGTGAGAAAGAGATAAATTGATAAACTTGAGATTTAAAGATGCATCACATGTTTTGCATTTATGTTAGCTATCTAGCATGTTAATATGAAAAGATTGAATGACAATTATGTTAGCTTTTAGTGACTTTTTTTGAATTCTTTGAGGAATACATGAATATGAAATCTTTATACTAAAATTTCTCCAACTTTAAAATTACAAATATTCATTATTAATTTGAGCTTAAATAGGCGAGAAAGAGATAAATTTGAGGTTTAAAGATGTACTACATGTTGATTGCACTTTTGTTAGCTATTCAACATGTTAATATGGAAAGATGGAATAGTAGTTAAGTTAGCTTTTAATGACTCTTTTCTAAATTCTTGGAGGAATACATGGATATGGATGAAGAAATATTGGATGTTATTGTAAGTTTCTTTTTTAATCATTAACTTTGATATATATATATATATATGTGTGTGTGTGTGTGTGTGGACATATATTTTAGTTTAAACTTGAAGGTTCTATGCAAAATCCATCAACTCAGATTGTGGATTTTTTTTAATCAATGTTTGGAAAATAAAAGTTTGATAGAGTCTATTGCTATAGAAGGACTATGACACCAACATTATTAAAAAATAATCAAGAAATTTTCCTTATCCAAAAAGGACATGTTATTGAAATAAATGGTATGACAAAGAATATTGAAGATTTAGAAGCAATGATGAAATTCATGCTTAAGCAACAAAACTCGTATTTGAATGAGGATGATATAGAACATACAATGTCACATGTTTTAGGAAAAGAAAATAGTGCAGTTGTACTCATTAAAACAAACTGGTTGTTTTCATTTTCTGTTGAAATCACAATGTAGACAACCAGTTCATTTATCGAAAACAAATGACAATCATGTGAAACTTGTGCATTTAGGATAGAAAAGTGTGTCTACATCTATTTAATTTATCATACATAGAAGCATTGCTTGGTGAAAACTCTATGGACCCACACAATATAACATGTCATCTATTTAATTTTTTATAGTCACATTCTCATTCTCATTGAGAGATACTTCCAGCATTTAAATAACTACATCATATCATGTTCATGTTATGTAATTCTTCAAGAACTCGTCATAGATAAGATGTTCTAATATTATGCCTACTGCTTTGTACTTACCGATTCATATAGTTAATGCAAGAGAAATAAAATCTTCCATTACTTGCCGATTCATATAGTTAATGCAAGAGAAATAAAATCTTCCATTGATATTAGATTGGTTTTGTTGGAAAAATTCCAAAAACTATTCAACTTTGTTTTATTACTTTTCAGATATACAATATGAAAATTTGAAAATTAATTTTCAAGTACACTATGAAAGCACTTAGATTAAATTACTCACAATCAAGTGTGCACTTAGAAAATAAATGAAATGCACATATATCAAAATTTATATGAAAATTGAATGAAATTTAATGTGTATTTACTAATAAAGAAAACAAGGATGAATATTTTCAAACGGTCCAATTAGAAAAGTTCAAAATTGAAGAAAATAATGATTAATTATTATATTAAATCTTAATAAAAATGTCAACAATTTAAAAAAAAAAAAACAATTCTAAGCTAACAAAACACCCATTGTTAGTATTTCAAGCTAGCAATAATTTCAAGTTAATAAGAGAAGCTAACCAAACCAGTTTTGAACTAACTAATTCCATGTAAATATTTTTGTTTTAAGATAGTAGTTTCAAGTTAACCCAACCAATTTTGAACTAATATTTCAAGCTAACCAACAAAACAAAATATTTAAAGTTAGTGTTCAATACAAAAGCTAAATTCCAATGAAAACTAAAGATAGGGAGTTCACGAAGAAGACGATGAACAACTCACCTCAAAAGATACATTATACATTAATGCTCAAGAAGCCATGTAGAAAACTTGTAAATTATTACAACTTTATCCTCTCTTTTTTTTACCTTGGTTGCTTTATAATCAATGTAAAATTTGAAATAAAGTGTATCAAACAAAAGTAGTAGAAAAACTTTAGACTATAATTATTTTTAAATGTAAATAATATAAATATATAAATATTATATGTCTTTGAAATTTAATTAAAGTACAACATAAAACGTTAATAAAAATATATTTAGCACAATCAATTGATTATTACTAAAAGAAAATCCTTAAATAAAAAATAATTAATTGTTATATTAACTAAATTATAAATAGTTAATAGCAAAACTTTAGTAACTAATTAAATGTAATTTAAAAATTATTTATAAAAATAAAAATTAATTTATATACCAATAATGATTTTGGTCTTTAAAATATTATTTAATTTACTCAATATATATTTAAAGTTAATTTCAATTTAATAATGTATATTATAATATTAACTATTAATTTCATTTGACGTTAATATTTTATGAATTTATTATAAAACTGGAATAGAGGTAGATAATAGTAACATATTCATATATTAGTCATTTGTATGTCTTTAAATACAAATAGTTAATATCTTTTATATATATATATATATATATATATATATATATATATATAAAGTTGGTAAGCTTGACTCAAGGTAAAATTTCACAAAATAGTATTTAATTAGAAATTTATAATTAAATTAATATTGAAAAATAATGAAATTATTTAGTTGTAAATGTAACTATTTATAAATTTAAAGCGACTGTATAATGCAAGGAAACAAATATTAAAAAGATAAATTTTATTTAAACCTGTTGTTTTAAAAAATACAATTATTTTCACAGGCCCACATTTCTGTTGTGCAAAAAATAATTAATTTTTAAAATAACAGTTATAAAAGAGGAAAATGTGAGAGATAATATTTATACTTGATTAAATAGTTTTTTGTTTTTAAAATGGTGATGATTCTTTCAATTTTGTTTAGAAAAATTAAATGGATAACAAAATTTAAAATTAAAGGAAAAAAACACTGTACGAAGGCCCAAAGGAAACGTGAATTCGTCGCTGCTCTAATGAATTCGGAACTCGTTACATTTAGCTTCTGAAATAAATGATGTTGGCGCATAACTCGCGAAGGTTTTTTTCCTGTATTAAAAAAACAAAATTAAAATTATACAAAACTAAAATTTAAAAGTTTACAGTGTAATTTTTTATTAATTTAAAAAATAAAAAATTGTTATAATTTTAGTTTATTTTATACATTAAATTTATCTAATTGCTTTTATTGCAATGAGGGTCTTCCAAGGTTAAAAGAGTAAGATAGGATTCTCGAAAAGATTAGATCTTTTGAAATGCGGGTATTTAGCTTTTTTCACGTTCAAATCAATAAAAGTTATTGAAAATATTAAGTGCATGATTATTGAGCGTGAGAAGATGAAGTAAGTAATTTGTATTTATAGAGGATTTTAAACCCCTTGAATAAGTACTTGTAATTTGGTAAGTTGTTGATACTAAATAAATATACTATTAACTATAATTAAAATGTTCTAATAATTTTATATATCTTAGATTCAAAGTCAAAGACATTTAGAACATTAATTTCGTCTATAAAAATAAAAAATGTTCCAAAAAGATCCTTCAATTTCAAAGAAATGAAAAAATGATTCATAAAAACGAAATGTCGTTTTCTTTAGATTTGGATTCATATGGAATACAAATAAAAAGTAATATTTTTTAATTAACTTTATTTGTTTAATTAATTTTGTAAAATAAATAATTTAAACATTTTCGTTTATTTTACCAATTATTAAGAAATGAACTTTAAACCTAACTCAATCCCATAAAATCAGCTTATGCGATGAGATATACACCCACTTATATACAATGAAATATTCTTATCTCTATTTGATGTAAGATCTCCCACACACCCTCACGTTCACAGTTCGTGTGTGAGACAACATATTATGGGTGATCCCGAGACTACAAGAAAATCATGAAATAGAAACCAATTAGTAGAAACCAAAATAATTAGTTGCAATAGTAACTAAATTAGATACCATTTTAGAAACTAAACAGAAATTTGGTTTCTAAATTAGTTTCTATTATTGTTAAATAGTTTCCAAATTGGTATCTAATTAGCAACCAAGGTTTTTGCTACCAAATTTAGAAACTAAATAATTGGTAGTTAAAACCTTAGTTGCTAATTAGATACCAATTTAGAAACTATTTAACAATAATAGAAA
>Ga0123342_1001709_pt1 | contig 36972 bp, 11 predicted proteins | sample Turbeawhitnodule_FD_89960 | JGI IMG/M metagenome (GOLD analysis project Ga0123342, IMG submission 89960) | Root nodule microbial communities of legume samples collected from Mexico - Turtle bean Mexico white nodule | ecosystem: Host-associated > Plants > Roots > Nodule | place: Mexico: Nepantla...
ACTAAACTGTCAAGAAATAAATCTGTTCAATTGTAATTGAATCTGTTCTTTCTGGGCACGTATATACTGTTCTTGATTTTCTAAAGAACTTCTGCATAAATCCATATGTGGTGAAACATCAGTAAATTTCATGCCCTGTGAAGGTTAATACAATCTGTCAAGTGTTTTAAAAAACAAGCATTGGCTTTGTATTCAAAGGTTGTGATTAATTGCTGAAGCTCACTGTTTTAATTCTGCAAAAATCAATTTGAACTTTGCCTGTAGATCATCTAACTCAATCTTAAAATCAAAGTTTATTCAATTGGGATAAACGCCTTAAAGTACATAAACAGTATAAAAACAAATTTGTTCATTGCTAAATAAATCGATTTATTTTCTGTGTATTGTGACAATATCTGATTCTGTGCGAAACTTTTAAAAGGTCAATTCACCCCTCCCCCCCCTCTCTTGAACTTTGACACTATTGAACCTAACATATTGGACGAGCTGAAATGTGGAAGATTACACATAAAAGGAAAAATGACATCTATGTGAATGATGAGGCTATGGAGATTGGGGTATAATTTGAAAACATTCATTGTTTGTTTCCTATAATGTTAGTTAGTTAGTTGGGCATCTGTTGTTATGATTCGTTGATTTGATATTGATTGATGGTCTGAAATGTTTGATTACTAAACCTACGTGTTGTTTTGATTGTAAGTATTAAATCTTGAATTGTTATTAGAGATACCTATATTGATGGTTAGTCTTGCAAGGTTTCATATGTAGCCTCAATAAGGAATTGACTCTTTCGTGGATCCTTTTGTATATCTAGTAATACTGGTTTACTAATTTATTGGTAGGTTCTTGTACGCTTGATGGTGTTGATTCACAATAGTTTTTTGGAACTGGTGTCATAATATATCACTCCAGGATATGGGATTAGTTGTAGTTGACAAGAATATATTTGTAATCTTTGTTCGTCTGACAAGTATGTTGTTTTGAAAATAATTATCATTACTTCCAATTTTATACAGAAAAAAAATTGATGAGCTAATGTTGATAAATCCAGAAACTGCTTAAAATATATCTCAAAATGATCCAATTGGTTTCATATTTGGTGAGGAGCATCTTGGTCGAGTTAGAGGACTATCATATGGAGTTTGTCTCAGTCTTGATTTTAAAAGATCCATAACAAGGCTAAGTGGTATAAACTATGCTTCATCCAGTTCAACTTCATCAAATGTGGAGGACAAGGTAGTCCAAATGCAAAGTGAGTTCGCAATTATGAAGAAGCAAATGCAAACATTGCTTGTATATATTGCTTCAAGAAAAGATGTTCCAAAACATTTTGTTGCAATGGTAGCTAATTTGGTGCATACACCCATCAATGAGGTATAACTTAGTATACTTAAATCTTTATTATTGGTGTCTTCCTTTATTTTATAGTTATAAACATTGAAAATTCTTAACTTCAAATATTTTGTATTTATTTTAGGCACTAGATGTTGGAAGTGGTGATTTATCACCTAATCAAGTAATAAGATCAAGTGATGGAAGCAAAACTGATTAGGGAAAATGGTTGTAATAGTCTGAACATGTTATGATATTTAAAAATATTTTGTGGTAGTCAAATTTGTGGTAGTATGGGGAACCGCCACACACTTATATTGTTCTGGCATTTATAAATGTCACTTTATACGAAAATAACTTCCACCACATACACATTTCTTTTGTAGTATTTGGATGTAGGATAACTTATGGCAAAATCAAATTTGTAATATCATAAAATGGCAACAATAAAACACTGATTTTTTTTTCTACTCTTTTCCATTTTTCCTCATACGATAATTCTCATCAACTAGGTGTAAGCTTCCAAAAACACATTGGTATTTAAGAGCACTTTGAAACATAAAAAAAAGTTGAGTTCCACCTTGTAGGAACATTTAGACACAACCAACTTGATGCATTTATGTTCCTAATTTTTTGAAGGCATTGTTTAAATTTAATCATTCTACTCTCAGAACTCCTAAAATATTTTATGCTCTCCCTAATTTGATCTAAAGAATCACCAAGTACCTTCAACTTCTTGAACAATCAAATTTAAAATGTGTGCATAACAATGCACATGAAAGAACTCACCATCACAATCAATTAATTTTGAAAAACAAGCTAACCTTTTAAAGTTTTTCGAAAAACATCATTGTTAGAAGCATTATCCAAAGTGATAGAAAATATTCTTTTTTCAATTCTCCAATCATGCCAAAATTCATTTATCTTCTTAGATAACTCAAATCTAGTGCGAGGGGGAGAAAAATGGTAAAAGTTAAGAATGTTGCAACTTAACTTCCAGTTTAAATCAACATAATGTGTTGTCAAACTAATATAACCCTCAGTAGTGCAAGATGTCCATAAATTAGAAGTTAAACAAATCTTACTCGTAATGTTATTAAACTTTTTTTCTTTTATAAATATTCTCAATACATCACTCTTAACAGTATTTCTAGAAACTAGAGTTGCATCACGATTCAAATAACTTATCCAAGTTCTAAGTTTTGGATGCTCAAAAAAATTGAATGATAAACCATATCAGATAATTAAATTAGCACACAATTCACAGGACACCATTTGATTTTTATTTTTTTTGCCTTCAACTTTTCTTACTTGTCCAAAATCATTTGACTCACGTCTTCAGATTTGTTTTTACTATATTTTTTAATATAATGCTTTAAAAGGGAAGTCCCATATTTTTTTTACCACCAATTGCATATTTTTTGTTACAACCATTTCACCTTGCCCTCTCTTTTCCATAAACAGAAACACCAATCCTAGTAAAGAATTTCCAACAATAAAATGTTGTAAACTTCTGATTTTTCTTATCAGGTTCAACACTTTGAGATTCATTTTTAAGAACATCTTCAGCCTCATTTTTAGATACATGCACATCAACATACAAAGTGGTTTACTAATTGAGTCATCCATTATTTATGATCTTCAATCCTATTTTAAATTAAAAAGTAAATTTAATTTTTAATATACAACTAATCAGTGTATTTAAAAAGACAAAGACAGGGAGAACAACCCACATAATAAATAATAAATCAATATTAAGTCAAACAAAAAGTTGATCAAAATAAATAAAAAAAATCCAAACAAGATCATAAATTCAAGCAATCCCATGCTCAATATTGTCACATACATACTCATCCAACAATGCCTCTCATAACCTAGAACTCATATACATAATTAAATGACAACATAATAGAAAAATCCTAGGGTGTAATAATACTTTTGTAGTCACTATTACAAAGTCTCACTCACACTACAAGCATACACCACCAGTACAATACAACCAATATCAAAATCAAAGCAAAAAGTTTAGCCAAATGAAAATAAATTTGTTACCTTCATTGTGAATTGTGATAGATGATTGGTGACCTCTCTTCTCGGTTATTCTCCTAACAAAGAGAAAATTGAAGAGTTAAATGAGTGAGTGAGATGAGCTTGTGGAGAATAAAAGAGAAAATAGGAAGGAAAAGAATTCAAACCTTATAAGTGGTGGTGTCATGTAGGGTTTCTTAAGGTTTGTTGGAATAACTGCGTCAGAGAACTTAGAGCATCTGCAAAAACATGTAGGGGGACAATGAGATATCGTCAGAGTAGCAGTGTCACCGTCCTAGGATTTCTTCAAGCTTGTCGGAGCAGGAACTTCACCCTCTAGGATTTCTTAAGTGTTGCAGTGAAAACAACACGCAAGGAGAAATGAAATTCATTAACTAAATGAATTTAAAGAATAATATAAAGTGGAATGGAACTGGGTCTGAGAAGAGAGAAAAAAGATCTACGAAGGAAGGAGAAGAAGAACAGAAGGACACGTGTGTTGCTATGTATGAATGAAATAAAAATTGAAAAACATATATGCATCATGAATTGGCGAGTCGGCCCGCCGTCTTCGTCTATGATTTGACAGGGATTAACAGATCAGATCAACACGGTTGATGGGTTCAAAACTTTAACCCACTCTGCCTATAGCATGTGGAGTTGGCGGGCCGGCCCACTGAACAACCCGTTTTGCTAATCCTATATACAATGATATTTCATATTTTTATACTAATGAGTAAATATGAGTAAGAGGAATTGACTAAATTTCTTTTGAATATAATTTTGTTAGTAATTGTATGGATAATATTTTAATCAAAACAAATTGAAGAGAAAATTCAATTCCAGAAAAGAATGATGAGAAAATATTGATCTTTACCTTTTGGCATAAAAAAACATTGTAAAATACCCTTTAATTATGTGATTTGATTAAACCAGTTTTTAAAAAAGTTGCTGTTAAAATGAGAAAGGAATTAAAGCTTTCTGCATTTGTGAAAATGGTAAAATGTTAAATAATGAAAAAGTGATGAACGCAAAAGGTAAACAGAGACAGAAAAACAAAGGACAGGGTCGATGTTGGTGCATGCTATTCTCTTTCCAGTGTCTCCCATGGTTTCCTTTTCTGGCCCAACATTCTACCATTCTGCCACCCCTTAGCCCCTCCTACGTCCTACATTTCCCACCACTTTTCTTTCACTCATACAAAACTCGAACAAACACTCTTTTTTTATTACCTTCTTTTATATCATATCATTTGTTATAGTTATATTTATATTTCTATCCCTTTTTCATAAGTGTTTTGTTCAGTTTGAAATCATGATTTTTGTTTTTTTCATCATCAATAACTATAGGATTCTCTCTCTCTATCTCTCTATATATATACACACACCTGTGTCCTTCTTTCTCTGTGTCCTTCTTTCTGATATGATTACACTTTATATATGAAATAACAATGTTAATTATTGTATCTAGCTATCACTAATGAGGATCATTATCTAGGTTAAAAAAACAAAGCCACTGAGCCACACGGAAACACTATTTCTAGTGATATCAGAACACAACACTCACCACAGTAAGCACATTTTTTTGGGGAATCCACTCATCACAGAGCGCATAAAAAAACCACTCTACAATGAACTCACAAAATACTCTCATTTTTCTTCAAGTTGATTCAACATACACAAGCATCCAGCAAGAAGCGAAGCAATCAACAAACACAAAGAAACTCTATCGAAGAGCCATGTCTCCCACCTTGAGTCTGGTCCCTCCTCCTACTTTACCCTTTTCTATCTGTTTTTCTTTTATCATATCTGGTTTTCTTATTGGTACTTTGGCTCCTGGTTCATGCTTTAAGATGACCTGCATATTAATTTGTTTTCTTGATAATTTGGTTGATGCCATTCATATTGCGTGCTATATGCATTAAGATCATTAAACCCTGATGAATAACATTTGAGTTAATTAGCAATAACAGGTTGAATTTTTTAGTTCTATATGTGTTATTGTGCGTAGCTGGGTAGTTTCTTGTAGCTGGGTAGTTTTCTTGTCACTTCTTTGTCTTCTTTTTCACATGAATATATATGGAAAATGATTTTTTTGACCATTGCTCCACCTACACTCCATTAAATATTAATATTTTAATTATTTTTAATTTTTTAATTTTAAAAATTATTTTAACATTTTATATTTTGTTTATATTTTCATTAAGGATATTTTTTTATTTTTAAAATTTTTTTTATTATAAATATAAATATTTTGTTGTGGATGTAAAATGGAGTAAGGTGTCAAAATATTATTAATATATATATATATATTATTTGGTTGTCTGCTCTATTTTGTTTCATCAATGCTCTTTTTTTTCATTCTGTGGTCGCTTTCATTTTGTTATGCTTAGTATATACAGCAATAAACCATCATTTTGTGTGTTTGGTAGGATATTTTATGAGCTAGTTTGACCCATTAATCTAAACAATTTCTAAAATAAAATAAATATATAAGTAAGCTTTTAATAATTAAAAAATATTTTAAGCCTTTCTTAAACATTTAAATAAAAACGTTAAACTAGTCTGAATGTTAATGAATCAATGTTTATGTTTTCCTTTTTATAAAATAATTATAAAGATTATGACGAAAAATGTTCTTCAGGAATATGGTAAAATAAATAACCGGATTAAGAATTATCTTTGTTGACGTCATAAATTTAAGAAATTATCCTCTTTTATCTAACGGTAGTTTTTTCTTACACCCCTATATTTTTCTTCTTGCACTTCCATAAAGTTATACAAAGATAAAATTGTTCTTATTACTTTTTAAAAACCTTAAAATGCTTTAAACTTAAACTATTCTTTTCTTTTTCATTTTCTTTTGAAAAACACTGCAGCATCGTTCCATTCCTCTCTAGTGGACTTCATTGCCTCTCACTGACTCCATTCTTCTTTTAGCGACACTGTTTCATCTCGTATTTTTGTTGGTGGTTTAGGGTGGTGTCTCGGAAACTTGGTGGGAGAAGAGTAGTTTCTCTAGAAGGTAAGTAAATTTTTTGTTTTTTTGATATGCAGTTTCATTTATTTTTTTTCAGATTTTCGTTTTCGTAGTTCATACATATTATTCTGGACAATACAATCTGATAGTTTTATGAAATATAGAATCCATATTTATTTCTTTGCATTCTGGATTATGGAATCTGGAAAAATTTTGGAATGGCGCTTCTGGTAAAATTTCGAATCCACCAATCCGTAATTCAAAATATGTATTTTGAATTCAAAAATCCATTATTCAAAAAAACGCATTCCAGATCCACCAATCTGTAACATAAATTAGGCTTCCGGATTCAGCAATTTGAAAATCAACAATTTATGCAAAATTTGCTTCTGGAACATCCCTCATCCGGAAAACAAAATGATTCAGTTCCAGATTGATGAATCAGTAGCACACTTCTAGATCCTGATTTTCGATAACCATAAAAACGTCATAATCATCAATGCTCATAAAAAAAACTTCATTCTTACCTCTAAATAGATGACTTTTATTAAAACAAAAGCTTTTCAATTATTTTCCTTGCTGCTCCATTGAATGGGTGTTTCTTTCTATACCCCATCAATGTTCTTCTTACACCCCACCTAATTTGTTCTCATCTCATAAATGTTCTTTTAAAAACACATTCCAGAAAAATTATTTTAAAAAATACATTCCAAATCACATATATATATTCTAGAAATTTTATTCTATTTTTTCTAAAATATATTTTATGAATTACAAAAAATATGTTAAAAAAAAGCTTCAAAAAAGATAATCCAAAAGTCATTTAAAAGAAGGTTAAAACAGTCCTTTTGAAAATTAATAGGATATGGGAAAGATTTTGGTAATAATTTCATTTTACTTTAAATTTTCTTATAATACTCCTATAAATTAACATAGTGTGTTCAAGTGCGGAAATTCTTTCACAAACATTTTAATATAACTTTCAATAGTTTTTTTGTGTGGATGCATAAATCATATGTGAACTTTTAATGCCAAGCTCTCAGAAATCTTAAGGTACGTGTGATGTAATAAAAAGAGAAAAATATGAAGAGAACAAGGTGTTAAAAAGCATTCTCATCACTTGAAATATGACCTGTGCAAGTGCCTTGACACTCAATGGAAGCAACATTATAAAATTTCAGCATTCAATTTGAGATGCTAATCTATTGAATCAGAGAAACAAGAACTAGCATGGCCACTGTCACAGCAATGGGAAATTGAAAGTCATATCATACACAATGACAAGTTTCAAATTGTAACACTGACAAGTTTAGCCATTGAAACGAACTAAAATTCTTACTCAGAAAAATAAAATGTTCGCTAACCGAGCTTCATTACTCAGCTGTAACTAACTTAAACTGTTACAAGGGCATGCCACTGCCAATGTCTAAGGTTTTTGGGCACTCCTCTTCAAATCCTCATTTTCTTTGCAGACAATGTCAAGTCGAGACTGGAGAATGTTAATCATCGCTTGAGCGCTCATCATCTCAAACCTCATTGTCTCCTTTTCGACTCCAAGCTTATGGACCTCACTCTGCAAGTTCTTGATGAACTTGGCAGAGCTTGGAGGCATGGATGCCTCCAGGTTTTCGGCCTCAAAATCCGGTGCCTTAACCAAAGCAAGGCTTTCCTTAGATTCAAGGGACTCTTGCAGGGAAAACTCCACCAGTGCAGACAGAAAATGTTTTTTCGGTGCAGTGTTGGTGGTGGCGGCACCAGCAGTGGTGGTTGGGAGTGTTGTTGCTGCAGTTGTTACTGTAGAGGAGCATGGATCCTGGCTGGCTCGGATTGTATCTCCAGTAACATTAGAGTGGTTGGAGTTCAAGTTATGCCGCCTTCGTTTGTATATTTGAGAGAAAGGCTTTGGATTGTCTGTTTGAGGTGAAGGGTACTCATCCACTTGCTTACAATTATTATCATCCTTTTCAGGAGATGGATACTCAGCCATGCTTTCCCTCTTGCACACAGCTAGAAGATTTTGAGTCTCTATAGGAAGCTTGTTCACGTCAAACGGAGCCTTATTGTGGGATTGAGTGTCCTACAATAGAGCACAACCAAATGTGAAGCCAGTGAATAGTACATAAAACAGAATCAATAACTTTAGAACATCAAATTTCAGATCCAAATTGAAGATTTTGAATAGTGAAGGGTTGCTACAATTGCCACACATCAAGACTTCATAAAATAAAAGCTGTATTGTACTGTAATAATAAGAACTTAGAACTATATCTTTGCAATACAAAGCATATGCTTGAAAAGATATTACAAATAAACTTCCACCATCCACAATTGAGTCAATCGTCTTTTAATATGTTGTTAAAACTGAAAATCTTAAGAAGCAAGAAAGACTACTAAAACACATACTTGAAAATAAATATTTGATGAGTTTAGTTTTGTTCACCAAAATCGAAGAAGCTAAAACTTCTACTAATAAAATCAACAGCACCATCAACAGGTTGCTGAATAAGCAATTCCAAATTACCCCATCCATAAAAATTGTCACCGTATAACGGTAACTTCCAACCGAGAGAGGAGGAAAACCAAATGATTTTGAATTCAGTGCCATGCATCACACCCTAGAATGCAAAACATGGTAAAGTCAAAAGAATTTCCAGACCTCTATAAGTTTCCACCTACCGTCAACTTAGAGCTTTTATCTTTCCTAATTATTATAATTCAGTTTTGGATGTCCTTGTATAGCATCTCCAGCAGACAATATTATGCCTTTTGCAAATAATATACTTCAGCTAGAGATGTACGTGGATAGAAGCTTTTGAACTCTCATGGTTTCCAATTAGAGAAAGTGAAAAAGTGAAGATCATAATATAACACAAGTTGCATTATTTAGGTATCTTGGATCCATCATACCAAGTAACATAAATAACAGAGATGCAATTCCTAGAGTTTAAGATAAGTGAACATAACAAAACTCACGATTCAAATGTTATTTTGCAATTGAAAGGTGACTACGGCTGTTTCACTATACTATATGTTGCCATGTTGGGAGCTTTTGAAACTACAGGAATTTAGGTAGAGAAGGAATGACAAAGAGAACAGTAATAAAATATTGATTGATATATGATGTGTAATGATACGGTATGACTAAAGCGTACACTCATTAATTAGTACTAGACTCCTAATCAAATCAAATAAGAAATATAACGAAATCTAGAAACCAGTTTTAAAAGGGTGCTAGGAAGATTTCTTGTCCTGTGGAATCCTTAGTATATAAGTGGAGATCCCACATCGACTAGAGATTAGAGCATGTCCTAGTATATAAGTGGGTGCAAACCTCACCTTATAAGCCGGTTTTATGGGGTTGAGTTAGGCTTAAAATTCACTTCATAATTTGGTATCAGAGTAATTTTCGAGCCTATCCTAACGAATGTTTGTTGGGCTTATCAGGCCATCTGCTATTGGACCGTTATCGGACCACCCATAATATGTTATCCCACACACGAATTATCACTCTCGGCGTGAGGAGGTGTGTTGGAGATCCCACATCGACTAGAGATAAGGACATTTCATTGTATATAAGTGGGTGCAAACCTCACCTTATAAGCCGGTTTTATGAAGTTGAGTTAGGCTTAAAGTCTACTTATTAATACTTCCGAATACATAATTCCCACAGATCCACAACCTTCCTTATTACACACACAAACTGTAGAGTCCTTTCTAATATACCGAAAGAAGGATTATAGTGAGCTCAATATTCAACCAATGGCCTTTCACATCTCAAACACTTCAAATTTTGTCTCATCTAAAGTTTTCTTTGTTCCTGGATTTTCAGCAACCACTGTACCAAAGCCTTAAAAGTCTTTACTTAGCATGACCCTTAACCTCCCAGCACAAAGACATGCAAAACCTTACTAGTAATTAGAGAAGAGAGGAAAGACTGAATTGTTGAAAATTGTTTCTCTTGATTGAAAGGTAGAAAATTTAATACATAGATATAAATCGAAGTGAGGCTAATCTAATCAAGGAAATAAGGAACCAAATCACAAATTAAAATTGTACATAGTTTGATAAGGGTGTTACAATAGTTCTGGGAATTTTAGTTCTAGGAATTCCTCACAAATGAAGAACTATGGAAGGAAATAGGGAATTCTTAGATGAAGAAAGAATCCCCAAGTTTTCTTACTGAGAAACAGAGGTACCAAAATTTGGTTACAAGATGATTGATTACCCAACTATTCAATCATTTTCCCTGTATGTAGTTGAAGAGTAACTATAGTAATGCACTCTCCAACAATTCAGTTGGGTCAGCCCTCAACTATTACAATTTTCTATTTACCCTTTCTTTTCTATCATTAACCACCCTTGAAAGCATTTGTCCTCAAGGATGCAAGGAAGGATATCTCCTCTAAAGATCATAGTAAAACTTGCACATGGCATCCTGTGGAAGTTGATCTTTCCACTTTACCAAAAATCTAGTCATAGTCCAATTCTTCCTCTTGACAAATCATCCTATTCAAAATAGTATTATGTTCACATGAACCAAAACTTGCATCAATGTTGGAAGGAATATAAGTAGTAATGACCACAAATCCTACATGTTTTCCTGAGACATGAAAAACATTATAAATTATGAACCCAACGAGAAGATCAATTCAATAAGCCATAACACCAGGACGATCTAACACTTTGAAGGGCCCATATAACTTAAGTGTCAATTGAGCATTAACCCAATGAGAAATAGATCTTTGACGATAGAGATGGAACTTAACGTAACTAAATCCCCTGTGTGAAATTGTCTATCCACCAACTATTTCATTCGATCTTGAAACTCTACCTTTGTTATTGATCATGCAACCACAATTTTTACTTTTTACACTTCCAAGTCATCAAGTTTCAAACTAAGAACATGCAATATCCTAAGATAGATCTTCTATCTATATCAACCATTCATATTCTATGGCTATGCATGCTTTCATGGGTAATTTCTCTCTCTAGACTTGTCATGAAGTGTTGGAAGTCCTGTTTACTATTAGATGTCTTACACATTGAAAATGTTGTCAAAATTGGGAGTAAACTCCCAAACTCGTGCAATCCTGCAAATACAGAGGAGCTCATGACTTGATGCATATGCCAAGTCGAGGAGGGGAGCACAAATTGTTGCGAGATCATGACGTTGATCGCTGAATCATGGGATCGTGCACCATGTTGATCCTTCCGTCTTGAGAAGATAGGGTTTGATGGCCCATTGTTGGTTAAAAGGCGACCCGACCCTACCCAAATCAAAGCCCAACACTTGTGCCATTTGACCCTTTTATTCCGCTAGGGTTCTTATAATTCACAAATCAGAAATGAAGGAGACTTGTGAGGCATACACACTTCTTGATGTTGACGTTATCGTTGTTGTCGAAAAACTATCACTTTTATCATTGATAGCCACAATACACTCATGATTCTCCCATCGCCACTAGTTTCACCATTGTTGGCATCAAAACACTCACAACCATCATGGTAAATGATGCTTTCACAGTTATTGACACTCGCTCTTTGTTTCAGTCGCTTTGTTATGCTCACTCTCTGTTGTGCTTTGTCTTTGCTTCTATTATCTGTATACTCCTAACTCTTATGAGTCAAGTTAAGAATTTTTATCCCCCTTTTCGATCCTATTATGATTCTCGAGTTTGACAGCATTGCACATTGATGCCTTCAGTATATTTGGGCTCTCCTTTGCTTCCTGTCCAATGATTCTACTCCATGGACATTGTAGATGGTTATGGTTTACCGTCTAGCATGATTGTCTCTCTAAGAAGATCAAGGATGTGTTTTCTTTTCTCTGAGAGATGAAGATGATATTTCTAGACTAGGCAACTTTTATTTCAAGAATATACTTCAAAATTCTAAACGAAGTTTCTAACCTCTCTCTCAGCATTTGGTTTTCAACTTCATTGTCTACAACAATCATATCATCAATATTCAGCATACTTTGTGAAGAAAGTGTGGTCACCTTGACTCCCCTTGTACCCTTAAGATAGCCTAGCTAGGGTGAATCTCCCAAACCAAGCATGCAAAGACAGTTTAAGCCTATAAAAAGTGTCTTACCTATATACACCTTCCTTCCTCCATTACTAACCTACTAGGATCTCCATATGCGCCTCCTCCTCCAAGTCTCCATGCATAAATGCATTTTTTTAGAACATAATGGTGTAGATCTCATCCAAAGTGAGCTACCAATGAGAGAGTAATGTTAATGGTATTCATCTTTGTAAATGAACAAATGTCTTCTCATAGTCTATTCCATATGTTTGAGTATGCCTATTTTCCAACCAACCTCCCTTGTATCAACCCAATATACCATCAAATTGATATTTATGTGTATATCCATCTAATTCCACATATTTTCATTCATGACTCGACACAATTTTCATCCTCTAGGAATCTTGAACAACTTTGGAAATCCCGATAATAGTTGAAACAAAGCACTAATGTTGTATAGAAAGATGATTAGTATATACAAAAATGAGATATAGAATACTTGCCTCAAGAACACTTTTCTTTCCAAAAAAAATCATTAATATCACGTGGTCTTTTCCTTCTTAGATACTAGTGTTGGTAGTATTTGTCAATATTATTTGCTTCATTTGGTACTTATACTAGTCCCATGTTCTATACAGCAACTGCTTCTTCGGGATCTGCAATTGATTCTTCAATAGCAACTTCTTCATAAGGAGTCAACTTTACCATATTATCCTACGTAAGGAGAGAGCGCGAAATCTTTGAGATTTAGTTTCCCGATGACTCTCCACTTGAATACGAGAACCAATGTAAAAGACAACTTTGTAGGTAACATCCATGGTAAAACAATCACAAAGGCATGAAAAGTCTAGGGATTATAACACTTGTATCCCTTTTTGTTAGATGCATACCCAATGAAAACAGACTTAACAGCCAAGGTTCTAACATTGCAATGATTGTGGTTGTAAACATAGTACAATCAAACATGAGTTGGAACTCTTCGTGCCACTGTTAGCATGTCATAACTATGATGACAACCAAACTTCAACAATAAATCAATCTTAACAAGACAATTCTCCTAGTACGATCATTAGTTAGATCGATCATGAAGGTGGTAGACAGTGTCGGATCTTAGTAGGGAGGGGCCATGACTTAACCCCCCCCCCTCCCAATTTTTTTAAAAGAATATACATATATGTATGCCTCAATTATTTTTTAAATAAAAATATTTATTTTTGATGTGGCAACAGAGGAGGTCAAAGGTACCAATAGTGCTACCTTACCGGTTTACACTTCTAAGGGCACATTGAATGTGCCAAAAAAATCATGCAATGAAGGTAGGTAAGATTTGAATACTTAAGTAGGGCCTTCAAATCAGGAAATTTTATACGAACTTGAAAATCTAGAAGAAAGAATAAATGTTTTGCTTGATACTTATACACAAGATCCAAATAAGACAACCCAAACTAAGGAAACAAGACAAATTTTGTACATAATCAACACCCTAATTTTAGAAATTACAATCACAATCACAATCCTACTTAATTACAAACCATATGTTATCATATTGTTAGGAAGGAAGATATTGCGCCTAAAGCCCTATTACTATATTAGAGAACAAAAGTCCAATAATTGTAATTTTGGGGAGAAGTCTAATAGAATGTAATAAGAAGTGGATTTTGAGCCTAACTCAACTTTATAAAACCGGCTTATAAGGTGAGGTTTGCACTCACGTATATACTATGAAATGTCCTAATCTCTAGTTGATGTGGGATCTTCAACACACACCCCTCAAGCCGAGAGTGGCAACTCGTGCGTGAAACTATATATTTATGGGTAGTCCAATAGTGGTCTTATAGAACAGTTAAGCAAATGAGAGTAATAAATACATTGTGAGAAGAACGAGAAACGAGGTTCATTTTTGTAGATTGAGTTTTACCTCTTTCTGAAAGAAGAAATCCTTGGTCAAGGGGAAACCTAGGAGGAAATTGTGTCCTCCTATCTCTTTTCTTTCCTTTTTTTCAATAAAACTCTTTTTTTCTTACTTTATCCAATGCCTAGTTCCTAACAAATTGGTCCGACCTACCGAATCCCAATTGGAGAGAAATGGATCAAGATGAAGCCAAATTCACAACTTTGGAATCCTCAATAGAAAAACTGAAGAGGACAACCAACAATCAATGAGTGCATTGCTAAAAACAAGAAGAGTGTAGAAGACATCAATGACATAAAAGGAGATACTCAAAATATGGATGGAAACAGGTCATTGGCCTTGAAGAGGGTGAGAACAATGACAAAAATATAACAAAAGAAATGGGGGGATGATGACCTTCTATGAATCAAAAGAAGCTCCACACACGTGGGTTAAGAAGTTGGAGTTACCTACCTTGAAAGGAAAGACCCAATTGGTTGCATCACAAGGGTGAAAATTTATTTAGGTCCAACAACTAAAGCAATAGAGAAATATCACAATCATTAGTATGGAAGGAAATGTAGTACATTGGTACCAATGTTGGCACAAGGTTTCCCAGAATCCTTCTTGGGAGGAATTGACCACAATGCTATTAAGGAGGTTTCAAGGTTGAAGAAGGGGTTCAATCTATAAGAGATAGGTAGCATTGAGTCAAAACACAAGTGTTTATATGTTCATGAGTTTGAGTTGTTGGTTGCTTAAGCTCCGTCTACAACAAATGAGCAAATGTTGGGGAATTTTTCTGGCAGGGTTACATAAAACATTAGAAGGAAGGTGCGTTCACACAACCCAAAAGATTTTATGCAATATGAGGTTAGCTATTGATATTGAAGAAACAGTAAAGAATGAAAGAAATTTTAGGGATTTGCGGAATCGTTATAGAGGTACAAATCTCAAGTTTCGAGGAGGGGATGGAGTTGTGCCAAGAGGCTCCAAAAAAGGGCTCAAGGATTGTGATCCTGGTTGAAGGTGAACAAATCACTAGGTTCAGCTCTTTGTGAAAGGAAAAATGCTTTGTGAAGGGAAACCCTTGGAGAAGAGAGGGCTCTCCTACTTGTTCTTTTCAATAAAAATATTTCTTTTCTTTCTCTTTTCAATTCTTGGTTCCTAACACATACAACCAAACCAATACCTCTAGCACACATGTTTGTTAAAGTCATTTAGGTAATTTGGTTTCATGATATTCCAAATTAGATACCTCAGGCTTCTTTATTGTGCCACTAACAAAAACATCATCTATCCATGCAAGAATCAAATTCGAAACTAACGAAGCCCTTAATGTGCTAATTGTAGATGGTATTAAAGCTTTTACGGAGTTTCTCCCTTCTATCAAGGAACAATTCCTCCCCAGTGTTCACTTATCCTAACCCAACCTAACTCCTACATAGGTACACCCTCACAAAGAAACCACAAAACTTCAAAGGATGTAAAACTGAAAAGGAGAGGTCCTATTGGTCACAAACTCACAATTAGGACTCTCAATGTTGGGCTTGTTGGTAGAGCTAAAAAAGGTTGTTCTTTGAATTTTTGCCACTATAAAAAATATGTGGACATTGACTCCAACGAAGCAAAATGGGTCTCTTTATTCATCCTCTATGACCAATTTGCATTAAGGTTGCGGAACCATGACCATTTGCTGTTAGAACTTCTGCAGCATCTTCTTCATCATTGCGTTGATGGAAACACCATGCCCAACTAAATCAATGGCCTTGGACAAAAGTGACAACCATATCTTGTTTTGTCTTTGGAAGGGTTCACACCTTCACAAAGAAGAGAATAGTCAGTGAAACAAATTATTTCCTACAAATGTACTCACAAAGAAGAGTAAAATATTTGGACATTGACTCCAATGGTGCAAAATCAGTCTCTTTATTCATCATCTATGGCCAACTTGTGGATTTAGGTTGCCGACCATGACCATTTGCTGTTAGAACTTTTGCTGCAACTTCTTTATCATTGTGTTGATGGCAACACCATACCCAACTAAATCAATGGCCTTGGAAAAAAGTGACAACCATATCTTGTTTTGTCTTTGAAAGGGTTTGTGCCTTCACAAAGGAGAGTAAAGTCAGTGAAACAAACAAATGTACTCACAAATTCAAGATCTTTCATTTTCACCTTTTTTTCAAGCTAAAATGGCCCTCTACTCTAAAATGAGTGTTTGCTCGTTTCTGTCCCATTGTCTTTGGAAGTTAATTGGTAGTTTAAAGAATCCCATGATCTTACACAGACTCATAAATAGCACATGTTTCCACAATGCCACTTCTACAACGGGCATCAAGAATTGCAACATCAAGGTCCAAAGTAAACACAAAAATAATGTTTTATGGATCTCCTGGTTCCTTATTTTGACTATAGGTTACGGACATTTGAACCACTTACACCACATGTAACCCAAACAGAGCTTGGTGCATCTTTGGAAACAAATTATGTTGGGTAAGTAATTATGTTTTTTCTCAAAAGCTCTCTTAGAAATATGGCAACAGTAAGCAGTTATTTATCCGAAATAAGATAAACCAAAAATGCAAAATTTGCTAGCTGAGTCACACTTTGTTCTTTAAACATTACTTATCTAAAAAATGCAAGCTTTCATGTTGCAAGATTCCTCTGAAGATGAATACATAAGTTAGAAAAAGCAATCACCTATTTCAGAAAGCTCAATGAACATTCAGCGCTCAAGATGAAAAATTGTTCCACTCAAGAATAGTTAAATTAAATGAACAGAGAAAAAAAGAAGAGTTGTTCCACTTGAAAAATCAAACAGTATCTACTAAAATTTTATCATTGCATGGATTGATTTTCAATTCTTAAAATCTAGGTCAAATGAAAAAGGAATAGCAAAATCCATTAAATCAATTGATATTTTTTCATTGGAATTGAATAAACTGATATATATATATATATAAGACAAAAACCTAAAAAACCTTATAACTCATTGAATATATTTTTTTTATTATGGAAAGAAAAAGAAAACATTAAGACGACAACGAAGAAAGCGGTGGAATACAAACGACAAAGAATCTACCAAGGGAAGAAAGGAGAAAAACGGACAAAATATTGAAGTAACGTGGGGAACATTATTATTGCACATTTACAACTGATCAAAGTATTAAATTGAAGCGGACCAGATATCAATTCTACTATTTTTTTTCCTAAATATTATGGCAAAAAGGAAGATGAAATGAATTTTGAGAATAAAGATTCCTCCTTAACATAGAAGGCTAAAAAATGCAACAAAGCTACCCAATCCCTCGATAAAGTTTTTAACATTGAAGTTCAGTGTTATCATCAACTTTTCATATCTCCAATCATTTTTTAACAGTGTTGTTAAATGGTAGGACCATGTCGAATGGTGCAGCAGATGGTATGCCTATCACCATAGGCAATTTGTGAAGGGAGGTCTGCTATGGCAGCACCAGAGGCTGCTGCAATGGAGCATGTTTATATGGTAGAATTTTGGCCTTTTGTCAACCACCATTGATAACAGTGTTTTTTATAAATAAATATTCAACGGTTGCGCATAAATTAAATGTAAAGCATCAACAAATTTCCAATATAAATCCAAAAACTTTATCGTTAATAACATGCAGAATATACAACCGAAAAGTTAGGAGGGAGCTAACCTGTACAACACCATTTCTCCCTTCAGTGCATAAAACACCACCGTTGCCTTCAACAAGTGGTTGGTAGGCAACAGAGCCATTATACACAGGCTCTGCCCCTGGAATCATTCCAGATTCATCATTCCACTCTTCTTCAACAAAGGGTGCATATCGTTGTCCATTTGGAGGTCCTATGTTATTTTTGTGAAATACTCTACACAAGACATAGGCATCCTTCTCCATCCAGAAGAGAAATGCACAAAAATGATTAACCATGTGTAACACAATAACAATGTCCATAGTGCAGTACATAGCAAACTATTCTTTCGACATTTACTTAAGAACAAAGCCCAAAAACCCACAATTTTGGTTTGGGAACCACATAAAATAACTAAGCTAAGCTCCTTATTTTACCAACAAGAAAACAAGTAGAGCCCCCAGTTGCTGCATGGAAACAGCACAAATTCATATAGTTTGGGGTCATCTCAGACTTCAATTTCTAAAATTAATTTTATAATCTCACCTGAGGCTGAGAGGATCCAGTCCCAGCCCTCTCTAGCTCCTCATCAACAAGTCTGTACTCATGCATAACCCAATTAGTCCTCTTTCCAACAGGAGCTCGGCCACTGTGAAACACCAAAGTTTTCTTCAATCCCACAGTCCTTTGATCATGTTTCACTGGTCGATCATTCCCAGTGGCTTTCCAATACCCTTTGTTGGTAGCCCTGTTCATCCTCCCACCATTTCCATATTTCTTGTCCAATGCACTAAAAAAATACCACTCCTGGTCCCTGGTCTTCAACCTCGACTTATCTAAACAAACATTCAACCCACCATCATTCACAGTAGTCAAAAATAAAAAACATCAGAAAACTGAAAAATATCCAGAAAATCCATTAAAGTGAAGCAGCTGAGAAACCAAACAAAACACACATCCCATTAAAATAAAACAGTAAAAATTCCAAATTTAAGCAAAGAAAAGTGAGAAACTTTAAATATTTAGGAAAAGGGAGTGACCTGCTAGGTCCCAGGGCTCGCTCCTGTATATATCCACTTCAGATATAGCATCAAATCGGAAGCTTTTGCCAGAAACCTTGCGCTTCAGGTAATAGATTACAAGCTCCTCGTCAGTTGGGTGGAACCTGAAACCAGGAGCAAGAGAAGTAGGTGGTGTAGCTGGTGCTGCTACTGGATTCACTGCAGTGGTGGCAGTGGTTGGTGGGGCTGGAAGGAACACAGTTTCGCGACCCATGTTGGTGGTGAAGGAGCAGCAAAAGGGGTGATGTGGAGGTGGATGGATATGGTGATTAGGGCTTCAGTGTTGAAGTTCCCTACGCCAAACGGAAAAGATGGGTCTTTGATTGAGGGTCAAGCAACAAAAGAAGGGTACCTTCAATGACAAGAAATTCTAACACTCTGTGGCTTCCAGGAATTTAGATTTTCTAATTTCTTTTTCTTTTATAACTTTTTCCAAAATGAAAATTAAGGTTGTCTTTGTGCTGTGCTATGTTGTGTTGCTGTTTCTTTTGAAACTCAACAACCCAAAAATAATCCAACCCTTTTTCTTTTGTTTGGATATTTTTTCTTTAGTTGGATTGCATTACTGCATATGAATAAATAATTAAATGTAGATATGGATTCAATGGGGCTTTTTGGGAAACCACATGATTGGGTTTTCTTTTTTCTCTTTTACCTATTTACTGCTATAGATTTTGGAAGTGAATAAATGATTCCATTATTTACTTCTTTTTATTCTCCTGAGAAAATAATTTGGGACCATCCTCAGGCACATTTCCCATCTGTGGCCCATCCTTGTCATTGTTATAATCCTGTTTGAGGACAAATGAGGATTGTGCTTCTCCTCACACCAATAATTCTAAGCCAAACAAACTATCTTCATACTTTCTCAAATTTCTATTCTATTCTTTTAGTTTTATGCATTCACTCAACTTTCATGTACACAATAAATAATGTACATTATATATTTTAATTATTTTTTGCACATTTTTTATTATTGGTTTTATAATAGGTAAAAAAACCAACCCACTATAATTATTTTGATGAGAAATTATACTTGTGTTTCATAACATTTATAGTTAATATTTTACAACTGTTTTTTTATATACATATTTGTTCATAAATTTAATATAAATTTTAGTGATATTTTTAATGTTGATAATGATTATTTTATTATCCTAAGAAAATAGTACAAGCATAGGTATTTATGTTTCCCCTTACATTATAAACATGGTTAAATAGATACATGTACTAATAAGAATATATTTGTATTACTATTAGTCATGATATACCTACTTAAATTTTTTTTCTGAATTATCCATGTCTAAATACTATTCATAAAGATAGGTAAATAATATATATAATAAAAGTTGAAAATTAAATTTCTCAACCATATTTGTGAGACTAATCTTTATATTTGTTGTTGGTTCTATGATTATAGAATGATTTTTTCTTACACTAAAAAATACCATAGTCATGTCACAAAACATATAGCAATGTCACTTAACAATAAATAAGGTAAATGTGATAACATATAACAATTTAAGCTAATAAAAAAGAAAAGAAATGTAATATCTTCTTGATAGTTAATAAGTAGGAAAGCACATCATTCATGTAAAAATATTTTATATACACATTCCTCATTATCCTAATATAAAAAATAATCACATTGAGATATATTGGAATACAAAATCAATTAATTGTCCATATAAAAATCAAACACACATTTAACCTCATTTTCTATGCATAAACTAATGAAGAGGGAATAAAGTTGAATAGAAAAAACTTATTTTTCTCAGATAAAAAAAACAAATCATTTATTATTACTTTTTTCACCTCTCACAATTGTAATTACTCTCCATCCTTTTATAAATAATATTTCTCTCTCTTGTTAAGTTAAACACAACTGTCACACTTTCAATTAATTGCAAACAAAAATTAGTCACATGTATATCTTAAATGCACATTTAAACTAATTAATTAAGATGTAAGTATACATTAAATTTAATAATTAATTTTTAATGTATTTCAAATAATTATATTGAAGCAACATAAATAAATCATTACAACAAATATATATATATATATATATATATATATTATTTTAACTTTTTAATTTTTAAAAATAAATGTACCTGCACGACATTGCAAATTATTTATTTATATATATATATATTAATACTATTTATTTTTAATTAAATAAATTTGGATTAAATACTTAATTTCTAAAATATTGAAAGATTTACTATTTTACATGTAATTAATTTTTCATTTTGGGATTTAATCAATTGAGTCAAATACATTAATATAAATTGAATATATACAGAAGAAGTGTGAGTTTAATTTATTAATAAATTTATTTGTATTGAAAAATATTAAATGTTTTTTTAAAAATTCATTAAATGTTGAGTTATTAAAATAATAAAACGTCATTTAAATTATTTTTTAAGTTAAGTATAATGGTTGATTTTATGACAAAGTATGTAACGGAACTAAGAATTCATTTTTTTTTTGTGTTTTTCCCTATCTTAGTTGTCCATTTGTCCATTGAGGATATTATATTGGTTTTAAAGATAAGTTCAAATTAATTATATATAACTTTTCATGTGCCATTTTTTTTATTTAATTTGTACTATGATCAAAATTTAACATATATACGGAAATAAATTCGGAATAGTATGTAAAAGAAAAATTATGAATTGTTTAAACAACTTATTTTTTTTTTTTTTCTGGCTTGAATCTTTCTTTTTCTTCAAATTTTTTTCTCTTCCATTGGTAGTTTTGAGATCGAAAAATGTGATGATGTTCACGTTAAGGTTAAGATTGACTTGATGATAGATACAAAAATAAATAATGGTTTTACCAAAGAATATAGTTGTTTGAAATGGAGTGAAGGGAGTGATTAGAAATGGAGGTTATTTGATTTGATTTGTGAGATTTGATGTGGAAACGTGTGAGAATATGTTATCTATTTCTTCATACCTTAAAATAAGGGATTAAAGGAAGAGTAGGAGAGTCGCTATAAAAACGGTTCATTAATATTAATTTAAAAAATTAATAAATAATTTTATTTTTTAAATAATTCATATAAAATGACAAAATACTCCATTGTACTAATAAAATGAAATATATGAAATAAGGGTAAAATCCGAATAAAATTTGTGTACACCAGAAAATAGTTATAATGAGATTCTCCTTTATATATAGGTATAAATTTTATAAAGTTATGATAATTATTATATTACTCACATTTATATTTATATTCTTTCTTATATATATTTTTTTAATTATCACATAACTAAAACTATTTATGAAAAAATCTTTTAATTACAAATATTTTTAATAAGATTTTGAATAAAATAATATAAATATAGTAATCACAATAAAATCATTAGATAAAAACTAATTTTAAAGAAAAAAAATAGTCATTATATTAATTAAATTTAAAATTATTTTAGAGGCTAAAAAAAACTATTAGTATTTAAAGTAGTTTCTAATATTAATAAATAGTTTCTAAATTGATATATAATTAGTTATCAAAATTTTAGCTACCAATCTTATAATCTAATTAGTTGTAGCTAAAATTTTGGTAACTAATTTAATTTAAAAATTATTTATTAATAAAAGAAACTACTTTAAATGTTAATAATATTTTTAATTTTTAAAATTTAATATAGTTAATATAGTAATTAATTATTTTTTATCTCTTAGCCTAAATGTAATGATTTTTCTTGTAGTGGATAGTGTTGATTATTTTATTTTATTTATAAAAGTTTTCATGTTATGATCACTATACAACTTGACATCTGTCATCACATGAAAAAAGTATTATTAAAAGAAAATAAAAAAAATGGGAGGACTAGACCAAAACTCATATGTTAAGAAAAACAATAGTTAGACTATACATATTCATAAAGAATTCTAATAACAAATCATATGGAAACCTATTATACCAATAAAATGATTTTCTATGAATAAATCTTAAATTAGCCAACTTATCAGCACACGCATATGAGTAACTCTAAACATGATTTCCCCACAGTAATTAAGACAAGTAGTTTATTGATAACGAAGCATCCACGGAACATTAGTCCTAGTAGTAAATGCAGCACAAACCAGAATCATATTCAAGTCATACATTAGTAAGCCTCATCTTTTGAGTTTACTCCATAGCATGTATAACTCCATAAAACTCAGGTCTAAACTTCAAGAAACACAAAGAAAGCACCAATAAACTTCCCCATACTCCCACGAAAAATACCTCCACAAGTAGCAAGACTGAGATATCCCCTAGCAGCCCCATTAGTGTTAATTTTAACCTAGTATGGTGAACTCCCATATCATTTTTCGTTGAAGCTTTAAACGAATTTCCCACTAGACAGGTTAAATCTTTAATTACTGAAATAGACCTAAAAACATTAATCTTATCCTGAAATCTAACATAATTTACGCATACGTCATACTATCCAAATAGAAAAAGTTATCACAACAAGTTTAATCAATTTAACCAAAGGACTACTATCACTATTAATAAAAGAAAGAAAATCATGCTTATTAGAGGAATGAGAAGTACAAAAAATATGTCGAACTCATCCCAAATATACAAAGCATTAGAACATCCAAACAATAAATGTTGAATAGACTCATCGTGCTTTTCACAAAGCGTACACATAGAACATATATGCAAACTTTTATTTTGAATATGTTGATATGTAGGAAGTCACCCATGAAAAACTTTCCAAAGTATAGATTATTTTAAACAATATACAAATAAATATATATTACACAATTGTTCTAAATAAAAAAACTATCAATGTAAGACTAGTCCATTATAATTGACTATAAGAAGAATACCAATAGTGATTAATAATTGAATATTATTGTTTGAAAACATTTTCATTATATTTACTATATATCTTATTTTCATTTAGTATTCTTAGATGAAATGGATATAATCTTTGATTTGACTACAAATCGAACCCGAGTGTTTGAATTGGTAAGAAGTAATTCAAACCATCAAACTATTAAGGTGATCCGTAATGAAATGGATATAATCTAAAATACATTAATTCAAATTATGTATTATTACTGGTATATGAGTTAGAGTAATTAATACCTAACATGACCAAAGAATTTAAAATAATGGGATTATAACTCACAAAAATTCATATATATTATGAAATTAAAAATAGATATACATTCTTCATATATTTATATATAGTATATTAATTGCCTAAATATAAATTTTTGAAATAGAGAAGTGTCATTTGAGTAAGAAAATTTTACTTGGTGACATTTTTTAGGAGAAAAAACAAATCATCTTTGACTCTCTTTAGTTTGAATCAAGGGATTAACATCTATTTATCAACTTGTGTTTAACAATTTGAGATTTTCTTTGTGAAGAAAAAAAAATCAACATTGACTTTCTCTCCTACTCAAGTAGACTAATATTTTCTGCAACTCAATGTATCTAACAAATTGATCATTTAATTATAAATGTCATATGATATAATCTTTATGACATGGTGATTTTTACAATTTTAATTAAATATAAATGACTCTCACTCTTATTTAGTGTACAAAACTTTCATCACTTCTTCTAAATGATGTTTCACCATAATATCACTCTCATAATTACTTATTAACAATCATGCAATACATTAGATAACATACAACCAAATTATAATTTACTAATATTGAGAAAAAATAATATAAGGAAGGTAAATATAGAGTACAGGAAGAAAATTTGTGTCATATTCATTTTCTTAAAAAATAATAAGTTTATTGAGCAAATTTTAAGCTCGTTAAGTGAATTTAATTACTTAAATTGTTGATTTTCTCTCGGACTAAGATTTGTTGAAAGAAATAACCTTTTTATTAAGAAAATTTAATTAACTAACTTATTGTTATCTGTTGAGCTGAAATTCACATTAAGCGAAATCAACATTCTTTAAGTAAATATAATTGATTAAATCTCTAACTTTATATTAGGTTGAGTTTTCGTTGAGTAAAAAGTACAAAAAAATAAAAAATCTACAAAATTTAAAACAATGATTTGATAATTCATTTATCAATTATACTTGTTTTAGCTTGTTTCAAAACATACAATCGAAATCAACATCAAAATTACACCATGTAATCAAAATGTAATCTATCAATTCGACCATTCAATCAAAACAATACAATCTACACTCAAATCATGTAGTTTCAAAACAAATCCATCAATCTTTAATACAAATAAGCTAAATTGTCACTCAAGCTTCCACATGTTTTAACAATTTCAAAATATCAAAATACAATTAATACAAATATACATTTGAGAAAAGACAAAATCTTGTTAAAAGGTAACACTTCAAACTTTCAAATTCAAGCAACTCAATAATGCAAATATCCACCATAAATCCATCTAATTTCAACACAACATATCAATCAAAATCATTCAAATCTAAAACTTCATTGAATTGTACTTAGTTAATCAACTCTTACCTGAGAGTCATTTATCTTCCAAGACAAAAAGATGTCCTACAATAGAAAATGATTTGAATACTCCTATAAATGACCTAGAAAACATCAAAATAAAAAAGTTAGTATTGATGAAACATCACTTTCTAAGTTCATTATTTACTTCATTCAAAATCCTATCTCCCCAAAAACTAATATTTTGAACTCTCTCTAGGTTTATAGAATAATTACAACTATATTGTATTATCATATTACAATATTAATGACGCAGTGATATAAAGAGTAACATAGACCAGTCAAAGTAATGATTTCGGTAAGTGGTTCAATCTTTACTAAAAAATTTATTTCCGTTTATTCTCTTCTTTGGGTAGTTTGTAAATGGGAGATGTTATTGGCCTAAGGTTTGACATTTGATGGTTTATATGGAGTTTTGATAGATTTATGACCATGAAAGTTTCAACTAACAGACCCATTAACTCTAGTTAAGAAAAAATTATTTACATCTAATGTGAAACATGTTATTGATGTGTTATGTTGTATATGGAAGTTGATAAGTATGATTTGATATATATGATTTTAATAATCTGCAGTGTTCTCAGTCAAATCCGCATACGTTTTTTAAGAGGAGAGGTAGAAGGGGAACTTTCGTGGATATACAAATTCTTCTAGAAGATCAAAGCCTTGTCTTTAGCTCAAGTCATAGCTTGGAGGGTGATTGAAAAAAAAAGATTGCTTCTAAAGTCAATTTAGAGAGACATGGGGTCAAGGTCATGAATAATTGTTGTTGCTTGTGCATGGTGAAAGAGGAGACGACAAGTCATATGTTCTTTGGCTGCAGAGTCTCTTGGTGTGAAATTTTTGTTATGCTTGGTTAGGAGTGAGTTCGGTAGGCCACCTTGATCCCGTTTTCCATTTCATGCATTTTAAGTTGATCAGAGCACCTACATCTGTTAACCTAATCTTGGGAAATGTTTGGATTCTCTGGTAAGTGAGATTTGGAGATAGGAACAATTGCATTTTTAAAGGCGGAATGATTGACTACTCTGAAATTTTCTCCTTAGTGCAACTAAAGGTTTGGTCTTGGATTTCTTCTAAAGTTCCTTCTACGTGTTTTTCCTTCTCTGATTGGTGCCTTGAACCCTTGGTTTGTATGTACTCGATTTAATATTTTTTTCAGTTTTAGGTGGATTGACATGGTTTCTTTATGTCTTTGAGGGGAGTTTGCTTTTGTGGTGGCTTTGTATGGTTGGAGTTTAAGTTGCATCTAGTTTAATTCTTGTTGATTGATTGTTGGAGGGTTTTGTATTACAAAGTGGACTTTAAGCCTAACTCAACCCCATAAAACCGGCTCATGAAGTTAAGGTTTGCACCCACTTATATACAATACAAGGCTCTAATCTCTAGTCGATGTGGGATCTCCAACAATTTTCTTTTAATGGGGTTGAGTTAGGCTAAAGTCCACTTTGTAATATGGTATCATAGCCATTTCGAGCCTATCCTAGCGAGTGTTTGTTGGGCTTATCAGGCCACCCGCTATCGGGCCGCTATCGGACCACCCATAATATATAGTCCCACGCACGAGTTGGTAGTCTCAGCGTGAGGGGTGTGTTGGAGATCACACATCGACTAAAGATTAGAGTTTTCCATTGTATATAAGTGGGTGCAAACCTCAACTTCATGAGCCGATTGTATGAGGTTGAGTTAGGCTTAAAGTCCACTTTGTAATATTTTGGATAAGGATGTTGTTCAGTCTCACTTGTATTAGGGTTAGATCACCCCTAGAATAAACCACATTTATTTATTTTTTCTTGTTGATAAAAAAAAATATGTGTCATTTGTGTTTATGGTAAGAATATCTAAGATAATATTGAGCCATAAAGATCGAAGTATTAAACATGAGAGTCATTAAGTCATGTTTCACTCATTATCTGATCACATGAATTAAAAAAAATATAAATACTATGAATATTTGTATATGACTTTATTATATGTATAAAACCACATTACCATAAGAAACTGAGATATATCTATACCATTAATATTTTTTTATAAATCAAATATTAGTTTTTAATAAAACACATTTAATATGAGTGAATATCGATATTAGTTATATACTGAAAATATATCAGTCAATAAATTATATATTATAAGTTATAAGTTGCACATTTAGGATGTTGTTAAGAATTCTTACAATTATAATAATTGTAATTTGTGGTGTTTGTTATTGAAAATGTAAGTTAATAATTAAAAAAGAAAGGTCAAAGAGGAAAAGATATTGCTTTTTGTGCTCTGTAACCCCATCCAATCCCTAGTACATCCTTTTCCTCCATTTTATTTTACCATTGAATGTGATTTAGTTCTTCGAGAGTCTATCTCTGTAATCCAATACTGAAGCACACATGTACCTTCTAAACAGACTCAACTTTATCCTTTACCATAACAATCGGTGACTATTTTTTTTATACAGATAAATAAACATTTTTTTCTTTTTCTTTTTTTACTTTTTTCTTTCACCTGCTAAATTTACCCTTTATCCGTTTATGATTTACCCTCCTATTTATCCACCACTCATCATATCTCCTTCATACTTTATGATTTACCCTCCTAAATTTATCACTAACTCAATTAAGTTTTTTCAAGTTTAAATCAATTTTAATTTTATATTTTGACAATTTTTTTTATAAATGATTAAATAAAACCTTATATTTTTATTTTATTTTTCAAAGAGAAAATAAATAGAAGGAAAAGAAGAAAAAATAAAAAAATGATTGCAATGGGAAGTGGTTGGTTGAAAAAATAGAAATAGAAATAATTTTATTTTGTATTAATATTTTTATTACTATTTATCAATATAAATATTTTTTAATTATTTATTATTATAATATATAACTAGATATAAAATAATTTTCTTATTTTATTTGATATACAAACTCATTTATAATATTTCATAAATAATCATAAATATATAACTAGAAGACTTTTTTATTTTTTATTTTTTAACTATATAACTAATGATATTTAATTTTGTACATTTATTCACATCTATGTACAAGAAGTTAAATCTTCCTCACTCATAGAAAAAGCTACTAATCTTCTATTTTTTTTCCACAAAATATCTTCCATTTCAAAACAAACTGTAGATAAACTCTATAAGAGTGTGAGACAGTGGCATGCATGATTGGCGATTGAAAACGGATAAATTTGTTGCGCGTGGGTCTTTGTTTTCTACATTTGAAAATAACTAGATCATCCGCATGTGTTACACGTGTACTCGTATCAGGACAAACATATACTACGTGTCTTTATCCTGCATCCTTACTTTTAAGAATTTAAATCACCTCTTAAATACATTAATTAAAGTAATATAATGTAATAAATAATAATTGAATTTATCAATAAATGATAATAATGTATTCAATTATAATATTATTGATATATTTTAGTTAAATTCTAAAATATAGATTATTTTTTGAATTTGTTACAGTACACCTTGATAAGGACAACGGGTCTCGTAGGCCCAAATTGCTTTTACTTTGAATCAGGTGTTTGACCACACTAACAAATTAACAAATGTATTTTTTTGTATAGGATGAAAATTACTACATCAGAAATTTTTTAATTAGTAATATTTAGTTTATATAGACATGCCATATATTTAGTTTATATAGACATGCCATCAATTAGTAATATTTATTTATATGATAGGTTAAGTATAAAAAAACATCTGAAAATTATAAGAGACTAATAAAAATAAAAATATTTGAAAAGAAAACCAACTAAAAACAGAATAATTAAAATATATTAATTATCAATGTAATGTTTAATTTTAAAAATTGATAAGAATTTACAAATTGTCACATGTGAGGTATGATTATCTTAACAATCTTAACAAATTGTCTAGTATATATTATTGTTATTACGTTTAATGTTTACCACTACATAATTCTATAAGATTAGACTATTCTATATGAATTAAAAGTTTAAATTATATAAATAATTGTCTCTTAGATGACCTAAGTTGATAAACCTATATTTAGGAAGATATACATTAGAGGAACATGTTATGTGTCAATGACTATATACATAAAAAGCATAAATAAAGAAGTATGAATGAAAAACTTATTTGTTGAGCAACTAACTTCACAAGAAAACATAAAAAAAAAGGTTTGACTTAGTTCACCTAATGCTCAAAATAAACAAAGACATACTCAATATCACAACAATCACATTGAGGTGCCTATAAAAGGAAAATGACTACCTTAGTTGCATGTAAAGACTATTTATCCAACATGAATAAAATTTATTATTACATGCAAAAAGGTTGCACAAACAATTTTACAGTAATGCATCTATCAAAATTTTAAATTTTAGAGAGAACTTATTTTTTAAAAATTTTAACTCAATGAAGTTTATCTATAAGTAGTTTACATCATTATTTATTATCTCTTTTAAGATTTTACCTTTTTTTTATTTAAAATATTTCTTGTTTATAAGTTATGAGTTACAAAGTAAAATGAAAAAAAAATGACTTAGTTATAAAATAATACTTATTTTCTTTGAAGATAAAGAGACTTTGACAATGTTAAGTATGTGTAATTAGAAGTAACACTAAATAATACTTTTTATAATCAATTTGATTATACTGAAATTTGTTAAGAGTTGTTTGAAACAAAATTAATTTAACTCAGTTATAGTTTGTGTGAAAACATTTTTAAAAAAACGTTTTCATCCAGCCTATGAACAATAGACTCTTAGATCACTTTCTGGAATTTTTTTAATAAATTTTACAAAAAAAAATAATACTTATTTAACCTCATTTTAAAGTTAACCTGTGAGATTTGGTGTAGTTGTGTAGTAGGTTATTTTTACACTTGTATATTACTTAATAAGTTTTTCTAGAACTATAGATGTTTTAGTGTGCTGCATGAAAAGTGTGCATGCAACTTTGTTTTTCAATAATAATAATGAAACAGTGCAACTCATTTTATTGGAATTGAGAGAATATAATTCAAGTATAATACAATTAATATAAACACTATTTTTTTATCTTCTATAATTTATTTATTTTGTTAAGTTTCTTTACCTTTCTTAGCTCTTTAAAAACATAATATTGCTTTTCAAAATTTATTTGTAAAAATATTTTCTTCTAATCCTATCAAAAAGATGTTCATATGTATTTTTATATTTAATAACAAGATTTAGTCTTAGGTTCATGCTAATATGTATAAATTAGAAATAAAAACCCATTATTTAATCCTATGTGTCTATATTTTTTTTGTTAAACTCCACACATAAATTTAAGACAATTATTCTAAAAAAACAAAGTGAGAAGGGGTGACTCATATCATTATCAAGGGGTCAAATAGTAGCACTTAAACAGAAGTGAAGTAGAAGTTGACCTTTAACTAAACTTATATATGCCACGTATGTCACTATCCCATTATATTTTGTGCCCCATTACCCCATCATTCACTTCCCTTCATATCTTCCTTCAGAAATTCAAACCTCTTCTCAACACCAAACAAAGTTTATATTCCTTGTGTAGGTCACTTTCTTGTATCATGAACCCTTAATACTATGTCTCCTACTAGATTTCAATTAACTAAACAAAACCTAGGAACTTCTAATAGGACTCTATTCAAATATAGTGGAGTTATGTGAATATAAGGACACAAATTTAAACATTTTTTTAACATATTTGTAGATTTCAATGTATGTGAAAAATCATCAATAAGTGATAATTATAATTATAGTATCTCAAATAATATTATGAATAAACTAGTTTGATTTAAAATCTTCAATTTAAGTATATATTTAATTTAATGTCAAAATGAGTTAACTATAGATACGTGACTTGCGTCTAAATTAAAATTATTTGGACAACTTTCATTTTCCATATCCAAAAGGTAAATTTGGTTTAAGAAAAGTAAATTAAAGGTGAATGTGAAAAGGAAATAAAACTATAAAGAAAAGTAAAAATGTTTTTTAAATGAATAAAAATCGAAGAAGTTGATAAATTTGGAACAAAATATATTTTATCTTAATTATATTTTTTGAAGAGTAGTATTGTAAAAACATTACATTAAAAACAACCCTTTTAGCAATGTTTTAACAGTGTTTGTGAGACTAAATACTTAATAAAGATTCGTCGAATAAATGTTATCTTTTTCATTTTGAAAGGTAACACACCATGAACAAAGTTTCCTTAAAATACAACTTTATTAAAGATGGTTGAACCATCATAACAAAAAGGAAATCCATCTCATTTTGTTAAAGAAATCCACATCACAGATTTGTGTATATAATACTCAAATGTAAAAAATACCTCCTTTTCAGAAAGATTTACTAAACACTTTGGATAAAAAAAATGTTATTCTCTTTGTTTTATCCAAGTCTTTTTGTTTCCTTTCTTTCTCATACCTAACCTTTTCTTCGTTTTGCACTTCTTAAATTTGAGTATCGTGTCCCGCCATCAGAGTAGCTTGAAATCAAAGTGTTAATAGCATCTCCCTATGCCACCAAACTATTGCCAACATTTCACTGTGTAAGGACCCGTAGCTATTTTTCTTTTCTTTTCTTCTAGTATTTCTCATCCTCTCTTTACTTTCTCTATCATCCTTTAGTTCTTTTCTTTCTTTATTATTTTTCTAATTATTTTTCATCATTATTTGATTTTTTTTTTATTTTCTCTTATATTTTTTCCAATAGACCCTCTTAGGTAGAAAGTGGTTAAGTGTAGGTCATTTTCAACTATTCTGAATTTGAATTAGAAATTTCTTTTTTACTCTAAAGTTTTTTATTCTTACTTGTTTGAATTCATATAAGTTAGTGGTTTAAGATTTGATCAACTCTCTCAATTAACAAGATAATTCTTTCTAACCAGTTTACCTTCTGATTAATGTTTAATTAGTGGTATTTCGTTATGTTTGTAAAAGTTTTGGTGTGCTTTCAACTCCTCCTTTCTCTATTGCAAGGTAAAATAATCAATCTTGAGTTATAGATAAATTTGGTTGTGAATTGAAAGCTCGTTGGTATTGGAATTATTTAGATTATAATTTGTACATTTAGACTTATTAAGTTATTATTTTCATTGTTATTGAAATGTCAAAATTGTTTTGAATGGTTAAATTGAGGAAGAATAGTTATATAGTAGATAAGTTTTACATTTAATGTGAAAATGTAGTTAAAACCTGTTAGAATGGATAAAATGGTTGGAATTATAGTGTGGAAATTTGTTTGATGAACTTGTTAGTTTTGTTGGAAATATATGCCTCTTGAGAGAGAGATGTGTTGCATCAATTCTCCCACCTTTAAAACTCCTATTGCTCAAGTGATGAAGAGTTGATGTTGTGATAATCACTACAAGAAAAACATGAAATAGAAACTAATTTTAGAGATAAAAGATAATTAGTTGCTATAGTAACTAAATTAAAGACCATTTTAGAAAAAAAAATGGTTTCTAAATTAGTTTCTATTATTGTTAAATGATTTCTAAATTGGTATCTAATTAGCAACCAAGGTTTTAACTACCAATTATTTAGTTTCTAAATTTGGTAGCAAAAACCTTGGTTGCTAATTAGATACCAATTTAGAAACCAGTTAACAATAATAAAAACTAAGTTAGAAACCAAAAATTTTTTAGTCTTTAAAATGGTATTTAATTTAGTCACTATAGCAACTAATTATTTTTTGTCACTAAAAATTAGTTTTTATTTCATGATTTTCTTGTAGTGAATGTTTGAAAGATTTTTTAACGAGAACAAAGTGTCTCACCACTTAAGTGTTGTCTCTCTCGCTTAAGTAATATAGATTGTCCCTCAAAGAACTTACTTATAGTTCAAGCAATGATGAAGTTGAAATTATTTTCTCACCTCTAAATGTACATCGTTTAATTGTTGGAATAAAGCTTAAGCAATATAACATAATGCTAGAGTGATACATTAGCTCGATAAAAAATGTTATAGCTAAAGTGAAGCAAAGTTAATAAAATTTCATCTATTCCAATAATGGATGTTGCTCAATTGATAATTACTTACTTAAGTGATAAGTGTCATTATTTAATGCAAAAAAATAGACATTTATTGATTTTAGTTGTTGATTAAACTATGAGTCAACCCTAATTTGAAAAAATTGACTTTAATAATATATTTTGGAGTTATGAGATTAATAGAATTATTCATTTTTAATTTTGTGTTATTTTCAGGAATTTAAGGAGAGATGAAGCAAATGAATACATTATAAATAAAGATGTCACTTAGCCCGAATCCAATTAGGTTAAATAAGGGCGTAAGGTAAAAAGAGAGGAGGGATGATAATACACCCTCAATCTTCTTTTATGATTTTCCATGCTTGCAATGGTCAATATGAGTGGCTAAGTCTTCCATTTGGGATTGAGAGTAATCTATTCAAACTCTTATGTATTGAGGTGATATTTATTTATAATATTTTGTTCCTGATTGATATTGGTATTATCATTTTATTCTTAAAGTTTGAATCTTTATTCATGATTTTGATCCTTAAATTTGACAAAAAAGAGTACGTCTAAGTATCTGACTTAAATAATAATGCTTTATAACATATTTGAAATGTTAATTGCTTTATAACATCAATTCGTAATGATAAGAATGTTTTTAATAAATATGTGAGGAATCAAGATTTAAGAGACAATCTTAATAATTTTATATGTGTGAGGAATCAATATGAATGATTTTTATATGTGCATCAATGCCAATCAAGTTGGAATGTTATATGTTTTTATTCATTGAAAATACAAACGAGTGAGAAGGATTGACCCCAATCCCAATTTTCTCAATTGAATCATCTAAATCTTTTACTTTGTTTTTATTTAATTTCTTACATAAATTCATGATACCAACAACCTTTCAAACAAACTTTTGCACATCTTTTGATATTTAGTGAATATTGTAATGAGATTTTAGAATTGTTCCTTATGGGTTCGATATCTGTCCTAAGGAACAATTTATTAATTGTTGATTATGCTATAAGTCAACCCTAATCTGAAAAAAATTGAATTTAATAATATATTTTGGAGTTATGAGATTAAAAAAATTATTTTTACTAATTTTGTGTTATTTTCAAGAATTTAAGGAGAGATGAAACAAAGAGATATATTATGAATATGAATGTCACTTAGCCCAAGCCTAATTAGGTTAAATAAGGGTGTAAGGTTGAAAGAGGGGATGAAGGATAATTAGAGATAGAAAACCCTAGAGGAGGCAGCCATAAAGGAGAAACACCCTGAATTTTCTTTTCTTCCTTTTCATGCTTGTAATGGCCAATATGAGTGGCTAAGTCTTCCCTTTGGGATTCAGAGTAATATGTTTAAACTCTTATGTATTAAGATGATATTTATTTATAATATTTCGATCTTGACTGAGATTGGTATTATGATGACTCTTTAATTCGGCGAGTATACCGAGTCAGAAGTAATAAATTGTTCTTAAGGACGGATATTGAACCCACAAGGAACAATTCTAAAATCTCAAGTATAATATTTACTAAATGTAAAAAGATGTGTAAAAGTTTGTTTGAAAGGTTGTTTGTATCATGAATTTGTAATAAATTAAATAAAAGTAAAGTAAATGATTTCAATGATTCAATTGAGAAAATTGGGATTGGTGTTAATCCTTCTCATTCGTATGTATCTTCAGTGAATAAAAACATATAACATTCCATCTTGATTGACATTGATACACATATAAAAATCATTCATATAGATTCATCGTATACAAAATTATTAAGAATGTCTCCTAAATATCGATTCATCGCATATTTATAAAAAAATCTTATCATTACGAACAAATGTTATAAAGCAATTAACATTTCAAATCTATTCCTAGCATTCAAATATGTTAAGCATTATCATTTAGGTAAAATGCTTAGAAGTACTTTCCAGTCAAATCTTAGGATCAAAATTATGAATAAAGATTCAAACTTTAAGAATAAAATGATAACACCAATCATCAATCAAGAACAAAATATTATAAATAAATATCACCTCAATACATAAGAGGTTGAACAAATTACTTCCAATCCTAAAGGGAAGACTTAGCCACTCATATTGGCCATTACAAGCATGACAAGCAAGAAAAGAAGATCTAGGGTGTTTTTCCTTGACAACTGCCTTCTCTAGGGTTTTCTTTCTTTGAATATCCTCTCAATCATCCATAGGGTTATGCCTCACGCCTTTTATTTAACCTAATTGGGCTTGGATTAAGTGGCATCTCGCTCAAGCGAAATATTGCTTGCTTAAGTGAGTTTCACAAGAAAAAAACCAACTTTACTAGAGTTGATATGAATCCAAATAGAACTGACAGCAAAATTGGGAATTTAGGGTTACAGAACGGAGGAAATTCAAAATCAGTAACAATAAAAACCTGGATAAAGGAAGGTGCCACAAACAAAGTTTGATAAGCCTAAGGATGATCGCCACAAGAATTGGTGGATTCTTGATAAGATCGCAAGATGCAGGGAAAAACCCTAGTAGAGAAATACTCTCTCTTAAAATTGCCAAAATATTCATTCGTCCCTCATTCTGAGTTCCAACAGTGTATAAATACAAATTTAGCTATAGGTCTTTTCTTGTTTGTAAGAAAATAAGACAAAACTACAATCCTTATATTTCAAGAAGGATCATTTGCCTCAGTGGTTAAGTTGATACTTTCCATGTACTTACTTGGAAGATTAATCTTGTAGGCATTGTCATTAATCATTTCTAACACTTGAAAAAGTCCATCCCGTCTAGGTTGGAGCTTGGATTTTCTTTGTCTAGTTAACATTTCGTTCCTCATGTGTACCCAGACCCCATCTCTAGGATCAAAGATTACTTTCTTTCTTCCTTTGTTAGCTTGTTTAGAATAACCTTTACCTTTTTCTTCAACAACTTCTGCTTTAACCTTTTCATGTAGCTTTCTCATATAGTCAACCTTAGCCTGAGAATCTTTATGCTTTAAAACAGAAATGTTAGGCATAGGTAAAAAATCTAATGGAGTTAAAGGATTTAATCCATACAAAATTTCGAATGGATAACAATTCGTTGTGCTATCAACAACCATATTGTAAGCAAACTCAGTATGATGTAAAGATAATTCTTGGATAGCCGTCACCTTTTCATAATCTACATGAACTCCTTTGGCACTTACAATAAAACACAAGAATGCAATTTGTTCAGTACAAAATATGCATTTCTCAAGATTAGCATACAAATTTTCTGTTTTAAGAACATTTAAAACAACACACAAATGTTCCTCATGTAATTCCAAAGTAGTGCTATAAATCAAGATGTCATCAAAATACACCATAACAATTTTGCCCAAAAATTCTTTCAAAACATGGTTCATTAATCTCATAAAAGTGCTTGAGGCATTTGTTAGCCCAAATAGCAACACACACCACTCATAGAATCCATATTTTGTTGTAAAGACAGTTTTCCATTCATTCCCCTCCCTAATCCTAATTTGATGGTAATCACTTCTTAAGTCAATTTTTGAAAATATACAAGCACCATACAATTCATCCAATAAATCATCTAACCTGGGAATATGGTGTTTATAC
>Ga0123342_1001710_pt1 | contig 36909 bp, 21 predicted proteins | sample Turbeawhitnodule_FD_89960 | JGI IMG/M metagenome (GOLD analysis project Ga0123342, IMG submission 89960) | Root nodule microbial communities of legume samples collected from Mexico - Turtle bean Mexico white nodule | ecosystem: Host-associated > Plants > Roots > Nodule | place: Mexico: Nepantla...
CCTAGATTACTTACACACACCACCAAAGAAGTGACCTTGATCCCCTCAAGACACACACTTCCTTTGGTTCAGCACATACACCACCAAGAATGTTGATCTTGACAACCTTAAGAGCACACAACACTTCTTGGCCTATCACACCAGAGTTTACACAAAGTATAGAAGGATTACACTTGTTACAGAATGATTTGAAATCAATACAAATGAAAATCCTATTCCACTCTCTCTTTATCAAAGCAATCTTTAACTCTTGGAAAGCAAAATCAGTGAAAAACTCAAATTTGTTTTTCTATGATTAAATCTCAGTTGTTGTTTGTTACAAAAGCTGAACAAACTCTTTATAGCTTTCAAAGATTGGTCAAAGCATTTAAAACAGGAGCGCATTCAATTATAAAATCATTTAAAGCTTCGTCAACACTCAAAACAGTTTTCTGTTATGGTTTGAAAACAAACAATCGGTTGAATGTGCGAATCAATCGGTTGTTTTGGTTTCACAGCAAGTCAACCATCAAAAACAGTTTTCAACCTTTCTCAAAACACCTAAGAGTTAAACAATCGGTTGTTTCGACAAAACAACAGGTTGTTTTTTCACTTAGTTTGAAAAACACTTTCAATTCAAAAGGTTTGAGAATACTTAAGCTTTGGATTCAATCAAGAGTGGATTTACACAGATAATCTACCCCAGGTCCTATTCTTAAAACACCTCAGCAACAGCAAGCACATCCAGTCTTCCATCAAACTCAAAGGATTTGGATTCTTCAAAGCTTGAACACACTTGATTCAACAAGAAGCAGACCCAGTGTGGAGAATAGGCATAACTTGTCCATTACCTAGCTTGAGGTCGTCATTACCATGATAGGATTGTTTGTGAGTGAATATCTTGGGGTATTTGGTAATATGGTGTGTAGCATCAGTGTTGAGATACCACAGAGGGTCTTCAATGGTGGAAGGAGCGCCAAGAATGGATGGTGCAAAGTCATTATCAAAGGTCGAAGTATGTTGCGACACGTTTGCAGTGAAGGAAGTGGTGGGTGGAGGATCATATCGGTGCCAACAAGCGTCTGCAGTGTGACCAAGTTTGTGACAAATTTGGCAAAACTGTTTGACAGACTTCCAAGAAGATGATTGATGGAACGAAGGTTGAATAAAAGAACGAGGAGAAAGAATGTAAGAACGTCCACCTCGAGGAGCGTAAGCAGAAGATTTCTTGCGGTTCTGGTGTTTTACATGCCACGGAGCCAAAACCGTGTTAACCTGAAGGAGGGGATCTTGAACAAGTTTATGTTTTTCAAAATGTTCCTCTTGTGCAAGAAAAAGAGCTTCAAGCTCATCCACAGTATATAGGTCACTGCGCAAAAGAATGGAAGTGAGGTATCCATCATAATCTGGAGATAAGCCATTGAGGATAGCATTGACGTAATTTGCGGTGGATAGCGAAGAACCAACAGCAGCCAAAGAGTCGGCAATTTTCTTAATATCATTGACGTAGGTAGAAACATATCGATCATTCTTGGGGTTCTTTAGAAGCAGTCGAAACTTCTTGATCATTGCGCGGGTGTGAGATGTATAGTAAGTGAGGAGGCGATGCCAGATTTCAGCAGAGGAGTCAAGACCCACCATTTTGGTTAACAGAGAGGCAAACATGGAGGCAAGGAGCTGGTCTTGTTTTTTATAGGAACGATGTTCAGGATTTTCCAGAGTTGAGTTGTTCTGGGTTGGCAGGAACTCGAAAGGAACAACACTGTTATTTAAGAAATGTGTTAGCTCAAGCCCGCGGAGAGTGGCTAGAACTTATTGTTTCCATACAAGGAAATTATCATCGTTGAGTTTGAAGGAGATGGGAGTATTAAAATGGTGAACGGTGGTGGAGGGGGTGGCCATAGGTGACACAGAAATGGAGTGGTCAGAGGTAGAAGAAAAAGAAAAAGGAGATGAGGTCATGACGTGACAGAGAAAAAAGTTGTAGCTTTGGATACCATGTTGGAATATAAGAAACAGAGAGAGAAAGTATATTTCATTATGTTTGAAGTAAGCCCTGCTCACTTATGTTTATATACAGACGTGAACACCTAAACACAGACTAAAGGATATTAACAGAATAACAGAATAGTGACTAGATTATACACTGACTAATAATTAAGTCATATATATATATATATATATTATTTATTATATATTGTATATTATATTGTAATAAATTAATTATATAAAAAGAAACCATTCAATACTTATTTTTTTTTTTATCAGCAAAGAATGAAATTAAATTAAGAGGGATACAAAAGGGATATCCCAACCCTTTTACATAAACCAAATCACATTAAGAATCTCCAAGAAAAAAGAGATGAACAAACACCCCATAAGCAATAGGTAGATAATGTTTGCTGCATAAGCTAGACATCCTATTCCAGCTAGCATCGTGCTCGTATTGGAATGCTAGTAATTGTTTTTTATAATGTACATGGAAATTTCTTTCATAATTACCCTTTTTGTTTTCTTACAATAACTTAATATCTTTATTATTTTTTGTACTTGCACTAAGTATAAATGAGATAGAGTGTCTTTTGAGATAGAGTGTCCTTTGAATTCGTCTTCACCTCGTCTTTCTGGTCCTTCTGTTCACTCCTCTTCTTTTGGTCCTTCTTGTATACTGAACTCCTCTCGGTCTCTTGTCGTGTGGTGTGGTACCTGCAGGAACACTCCGAAGATTAAGTTAGTGTTTTTTCTTTCTCGGATCATTCAAGTCTAAAAAACTAAATGAAACATCTTATCTATTTATACTATTTACTCAGGACCTATTGGGTTTGTCACATCACTTTAATCTTTTTGCTTATCTCACATTAACTAATTTTTATACTTAATTAATTTTATTAACGTATTTATGCGTGTCTCCGTTTAATCTTGACACTTAGACATCTTTCCATGTCATATTTTCACTAACATTTTCGTTTGTTCTTAATTTATTTTGGTCAGCCTTTCGACCTACTGAGCAGTTCACTTTTAAAGTGGAGTTTTATAAACTTTATATTATAAATTTAAAATATTATTAAAGGTGAAATAAATAATTCGTGTGCAAAGATAAATTCCCTTTATATATATTACCAATAAAAACACATATCACAACCTATTTTTTTATTATGAAAGCAAAAGAAAATAAAAATTATTAAAATAAAAAAAATATTAAATTATAAAAAAACATTTATAAAAATAAACAACTTTCATAATTTGATTGTAGGTAGTTTTTTTTATTATGTAAGTGGCTTTTTATAAAATAATTGGAAGAATTTTATTATAAATAATTGATTCTAATTACAAATTTTGTATATATACAAATTTTAAAATTTATTTATTCTCATAAATATAAATTTCTCATTACAAATTAGTCATGTGAATGTTGACCATAAGATATCTTGCTTTGGGAAAAAATAAAAATGAAGGAGTGTGTTAGAATGAATTATTGGGTAGCTCTTTCTTACTTATGTTCTTATCTCCTATTTTTTGTTTTTTGGAACTATTTGCATAGAAAATGCTTAAAATAAAATTTCTTTCTTTTACAAATATTTCAAAATAAAACCCAACTTGAAAACAAAATGATAATTTTACAATTAAAAAAAATGAAAGTACAAGTAAATCTCACAAACATCTCTCTTTCCACATCTTGTATATTCACCAAATTTCAGATTTATAGTCTTTATTATTAACAATGGTATCAACATTTTGTTTTTCTTATTCATTTTTTTTTACTAATATGATAGACAAAACTTATAATTACAAATAATTTTTTCTTGTTCTCCAATTGTATTGAAATTTGAGAAGTTTCTATAAAAATGATATGCAAAATAATTAATTTTATATGTTTTTATTTGCATCTAAGTTTTATCCTAATAAATTATTATTATTAGAGTAATATAAGATTATCATTTACTTTAACTTTTGCAAAGGTTTTCCAGCAATATTATATTATATTTATCATGGTTATTTTCTTTCAATATCTACATGTCGAACAGATAAAACTTCAAACTCGCATATCCTAATGTGAATATTATTCTTTTCAAATACTTTGAATTTCACTTTCACAGCTAAACCATATGAATTTAAGACATCATTTTCATTCTCTTAACGTTCCAAATTCAATTGTTAGTGATTTGATATGCAGATTATTCAATAAGGAACACCTTTTCAAGTGAAAAAAAAAATAGTGTAGAGGTAGGAAAGAAAAATATATTAGTAAAATTGATTTTTTTTCTTACTTTTTTTAAGACTAATATTCCAAACTACATACATATAAACATCACACAAAAATAATCAAATTATACTAATATACTATATATAAATAAAATATTTTATCAGTCCAACTACTACATTTAAATTTTATGTTGTAACAAATATTTATATCAAATTTGAACAAAACTAAGCAACAATTAAAAAACATTCAAATAGCCATGTTTTAGTATATTTTAAAACTTTGATTTAATTATAAGAATATCAAATACTTTAATATTAATATAAAGTTTTACAAGTGTGTATATATATTCATAATTGAAAATTAATTCAATGAAGAGTAAGTTATGAATAAGGAGTTGATAGAACATTCCGTTCTCCAAAGTTATATATTCTGTATTCTTGTCTGTAAGAATTACAACGAAGGCTAATGACAATGTGAGGATCAGTTAAGATTTATTCTCAGCTAGTAATTGAGTTCCAACTTCTTGGGACAAACTATTCGTTAAAGCAATAAAACCTAGAATCAATTAAACATAATTAAAGTTCATACAATTTCTTAATAATAAAGATAATATTTAAAGATCAATAGAAACAATTAAAGTTCAGAGTACTTAATTTTGAAAAATTAATTAGAATGAGTTAAAAATTGAACTATTTCTGTAGTGTTTTCTCATTCTAGACAAAATGGACTTTTAAAACACAAATAATACTTCTCTCAGAAACTTAACCTATTAAAAATAATAAACTACAAACTTGTTCATGATTTCTTCTGCTTTGAGAAAGAAAGGGAAAAAATGTATATTTCATCATAAAAACAAAAAGTAAAATACAGATTGCCAGCATCTGAGCAGGCCTTTCCCAGCCAAAATTTTCCTGATTTTGTGTTTTTAAGTTAACTTCCTCCCTTTGGTCGTTGCAAGTTGCCACAAAAATTCCACTTAAAAAATATTATCACCTAAAATCCCAAATGAAATGGAACTACATATTCAGCACAACATGGTAGTGCCACAGTAATTAGCAGGAGGTTTCATGTGTAAACCTTGTGCAGTCCAATGTTAAGATCGGATGATATGGAAACGACAAGAGGAATGGACTGAAGCCACATGGCTCTGAAGACTCGTTTCTGATGTGCTCTTATAGTTTGGGAAGGCTTGTGAGCAGTATACCTTATATCAAATATGTGAATCACAGGATCTGCAGAACCAGATGTTATATATAGTCCATCAGGAGACCAAGACTGATTTATCAGAGCTGATTGAGAATCACTGCTTTCTTGCTTCCATCCAAAAGCATGAAGTTCTGTATTCCTCAATCTAATATCAAACAACCGAAGCTGCCTCTCATGGGTCCTAATACAAATAAAAAATAGTTAATGCAAAGAACAGCAATAAATGAAAACAATTTGGTTTAAAATAGAGTATTATTATGTTTCCATCTTGACAGGCATATTCTTGTAATGAATTCAAAGTACAAATATCAATCAAAATTCAACCGTAAGTGGATTTATCATTCCCCAGATAAAAAGTCTGAGAGATGCACCTACTAAATTATGGGTCAATTCATCTTAATCTTTTATCCTTATTCACAAAGCAGAAGGCAGGCCTATGCGTTACTGCAAAAAAGACTCCATGCTAATATTTCAAGCATATTTAATGAATAGAACCAATTACACAAGCCAAGGATGAGCTTCTTCACTAACCACAAAAACCTTCCTCACCATTATCTAACAATATATCTGTCTTTAATAAAAGATCTAAAGATGTAAAAAGGCACAATATCATAGAATGGTGGTTGAAAACCACATTCTCTGGTGTGGGAGTTTCAGGTTTAGGGAACCAAACCTCAATCCTTCTTGATCTTATTTCTATAAAGTGTGAATTCACAACATAATCAATGAATGAGAATAGTTTTATTGAACTTTAGCAAACAAAGTAATAATGTAAGCAAATTGATCGGGGGTTCAGACTTTCAGACCATATCCTTATATCACTGTTTTCAAAAGAACATAATTTTCCCTAAAACAAAACATTCAGTACTCAAGACAAAAAAAATTGAAATTTTAGGTATGTTATGAACTCTGCATACAGATAAAACTTGAGGTGGAAACTAAATAAAACAGTCAACATATCGGACTTCAAAAAAGCAGCAATTTACCCTGTTTGAACCATGAATAAATTGAAGTCGCATGGATTGGGCAGGACACTCATGCATTTGCTATCAACCTGATGCTTGAAATCTGCTCTTCCTGCACGAACATCATACCCAAATAATCTCCTATCTGCACCAACAGATAACACCATCTGCTTGTGCTGTATACCAGCAACTCCCATGACAGCAGATGAGTGAAGATTTCTATGCAATGCCTTTGGTTTCCACTTCTCACCCTCCTGCTCACTCCAAAGTACAACAGCATGGTCACTTCCACCAGTTACAAAACATGTGTTCTCCCATGGCATAAAAACAATGCCATTGATAATTCCCTTTACATGAGGCTTGTCCTCTAAGAACTTTACACGTTCTCCCTGCCAGTTACATAAGTTTGGCATGTATAAATAGCAATAACAAAAAATACCCAAACACATTTTTACTTTTATGCCAGGATATTTGTGTTAAAAACCTTACCCCTTGTTGTCCTTTATTCAGATTTGTAATTGATACTTGAGAGTCACCACCATCAGCACTATATACTGCAAATAGGCTGTTTCCTTCTGGGTGCCAAACTAAATCTTCTGGCCATCTCCTATGCTTTTGGGATGAACAATCAGTGGTGCTAAGACGAGAGGCTCCTGCTCTACAAAGTTAAAGATGGGGAGAAACATAACTTAAATTACATAACATGGTTATGTCATTACAAAATTTTGAAGTTAAATAACAGAAACTGAGGCAGAGCCTGCCAATGGTAGAAGAAAGAATCATCAAATGGTCAAGTTTACAGTTAAATGGGAAGAAAGACAAGAGATAACAGAAGAGAATGATGAAATTTAAGAAATATTTTGAATTGAAAGTCATAAGTTTCCCACTACAAACTTCATACAGTAATAGACAGCAGAAATGGAACGAGACATCATAGGGATCATAGATTGATTAGGTTTAAAAAACAGATAAGTACTAGGAAAACTCCACTTTTTAAATATATGTATGGTTTAAGTCTATATAATCAACATCATCACATCACAAAATAAAAGAATAAAAACTCTCGAAAGTACCACTAGAAAGATAAATAAGGGCATACCCCTTAGCCTGAATTTGCCAGAAGTTGACCAGTCCATCCAGAGCACTGCATTAATTCCCAATAGGTAGCATGTGTCAGGCTCAAAGGAATATATCAATGTTGTATCACCAGGAACATATCTTTCATAAGAGAGAAATTCAAGCTGAAGTCAACAAAAACTGACTCAAGTTACACAGTCAGTTCTTGTCTTGAACCACTAAAGATCATGTCAGAAAAAGTACAGCCTTTAACAGTGTTTTAAATCTTGCTGGTTCCAAAACTGCTATAGTGGGCTAGCCACTACAACAACTTTGGAAGATAAAGCTAGTGGAAGGTAGAGAGTTTGAAGCACTCGACAGCTCTCTATTTATAACCATTCAGAATGACTTGTATTTAAGAACAACAAATAGAAACCCTCAGATAATGATAAGCTATACATAAATCTGCCTCTCCAGTTATCCTAAACATTAACACCCTAGATAGTAATAGAAACAGTTTCCAACAGCAGTAAATACAGAACTGGTGAATTGGAACACCATTTCAAAACACTTCCCTCAAGATAACATTCACATTTTAGCTTGTTAGACAAAAAAAACAATGCATTATAATAAAAATAAATAAAAACATAAAACTGATATCCATGAAAACAATGGTTGGGACTGGAAAACTGAAAAAGATTATTCAGTACCATAATGCATGACATGCAGAACCATAAATTTTATTATAAGAGAAAACCAGAAGAGCAGGATTGAACCCACTTTGATGCCATATGGTAGATAAAGATAGAAACATTGGTGAACTACAACTGCGCCCCTACAGCGAACTATTTATACCTATAATCATTAATAAATGTAGGAGTGTCCATCGACCAATCCAATCTAATGGAGATGCCCCATTGTTTTTTAACATAAATTTCAAGACCACAGGGACACGAAGTTGAATCTCAGAAATTAGAAGACCATTAGAATCTCTCATCCTCACTTGTAGAGTATATGTTTACACATTTTAGGTTGACCCACTTCCTAACATTAAAATTCTAGTTAGTGATCCACCATATTGCAATTTAAAAATTTAGGGTACCAGTTGATAACATTGACCCCATACCGGCTGTAACCAAAAACTGAGAAAAGAAAAGAAATACTGAAACGTGAAACATATTGCTAGAAGGAAGTCTTTTTTTTTAAATAAATGGAATGATTTGATTACCTGGTCACGAAAAGCTGATCATTCACAGGGCACAAAGCAATACTCCGCAATTTCCTCTTGTGTTGACTTGAGATGTGGTTGCTTGTTTGACACTGTACTAAGATTGGTGAAGAACTCTTGCGTATTAAAGGAATCAATTCCTTGTGTTCTTTTTGTTCTGGAAAGCAGAAAAATCTCATGAAGCTTAATTGCGAGCAAAAGCAATCTTGAAATGAAAAGGACAACAATAAGCCAACAACTGACAATAAACCCAGACAAAAACACGCGACCATAAATATGCTGAAGGATTAGCCAAATGTACACGCTATCCTATAAATGAATAACTTACCAAATTTCCTTTTTATCCCTTTGTCCTTGATTTCAGTTTTTTGCTGCTCAGAAGAAAGTCTATGATTATGGGACTTGTCAGATTTTCCCCTAGAGCTATCACCTGTGATTGGAGAATTATGGATTCCAGGAGTTGCTTCAGAACTGGAACTTACTGAAGCTTTTGAAGAAGGCTTTGGCAACAATACAGGTTGTGAAACTTTTGGATTAACTGAAGGGATAAGAAGTTCTGGTTTAGATTGATGTCGATTTTTTATAGAACCTTCATTTCTATCAATGGGACTGTTTGATCTGCGCTCTGTCTTCACAGTTTTAATTCCATCATCTAAGGTATTTCGGGATGACAATGCATTAGTCTGACCTCGAAGGCGAGACAATTTGGATACAGAGTCTTGCAACCTTTTCTCTGCTTCATCAAGCTGCACATGTTTCAGAAACATAAAATCAATTAGCTGATAGTTACCCATGCGAAAATTTTAAGAAATGTTTGGTACAGGTTATATATTTAACAAATACAGCAAAAACAAAGACATAAAAGTTTCTCACAGCAACACCAACAACTAGGAACAAGACACCAGATATGAATAATGAAATTCACCAAGGTTCATAACTAGGGTTTTGCTGCAGATTACACTGAAAATAGAACCAAAATACAATCTCTAAAACAAATTGGAAAAACATACTCAATGCAATCAAATTGAGAAACATTAATAAGCAACAAAGATTGCACACACAACTCAACTTCTCCCAAAGCAAAAAGTTAGTTTCTTTGGTGATAAATGTGAATGAAAATTTGGAAATTAATTCACTACAGGACTACAATACTAGCATTGGGCACAAAGGTTTAAAATTGCAGTCACAGAAGGAAGAGAAGGAAGAAAAGTAGTAAAAGTGGAAGGAATGAATAGGGCGCAGACGCTGTTTTGTGGTGAGAAGAGTTGGTATAATAAACCTAAAGATTGAAGGAGAAGTAAGAGTATGAGCAGGGAGTGGCGAAACGACAAAAGAGAAAGGCAAAACGACAGGGAAGGGAAATCAGAGGGTTAAGGGGAAACCTGGGTTTTGTAATAAGCGATGCGGTGACGAAGGTTTTTGACTTCGTGAGTTCGGTGTTCGATCAAAGCGACCAATGCCTCTTCCTGTTCCTCTCTGCTCGTGCTGCCTCCGTTCTCGCCGTTTGATTCCATTCCGACATCACCTCTTAATCATCCGAGAAAACTACTACCGATTGTGTTGTGTTTGGTGTGTTCTCTCTCTCCGCTCCCTATTCCACACGGTTACTTTCATTCATTGTTATTCACACTATAGGAACATTTATGTTCATATTATATATATACTAGAATAACACATACACTACATTTTAATTACATCAAAAAAATATATAATTTTATAAATAATTAATTAAAAATAAATTAAAAAAAGTGTATAACCTTTTTATAAAGTAAGTTGTTCAACTAAAAAATATTACAAATAAAATTATTAAATAATAATATAAATAATTATTAAAATTAAAAATATCATTATAGATAATGATAAAAAAAATATAGATAATTTTATTATAGATAGTTTTTTATTTATTTCGTAAGTATTTTTTCTATTCTAGATAATTATTTTAATTTAAAAACCAAGTACTAAAAATAAAATAATACATAAAAAGAAAAATTATCTTTATTAATTATATATATATATATATAAATGTTTAAATTATAATTTTTTATCTTTTATCTTACTTTTTATATTATTTGTGTTCTTAATCTCCAGTATCATATTTACTTTCATGTTAAAGATTCAACTTATTAAAATAAATCATAAACATTATCAAAATTTAAATAATCAAATAATTAATGATAAACAAAAAGTTGTAACTGCGTCAAGTTTAATATTTTTTTATTATTTAATAAATTGGGATAATAATTGTTAACAGTATCATTTATCATATTTTTTCTTATATGTTATCTTAGGTTTTCAACGTTATTTGGATTCGTAAACAAACGTTTGAATTTTAAAATATCAAAATATACTCCATAACCTTTATATAAGGGTTATCCTTAGTTATCTCATAATTATTATTCTCAATTTTATTTTTTTTTACTTATAACATAATAACACATACTTGAAACATTTTACAACCATTTAAATTATTTTTTATACTATATAGTTATTAGGACAAAATATCTTCTTCATCTCATACTTACAATTCGATGGTATATTTTTTTCTTGAAGCATGTCCTTCAATAAAATAAACAATTTTATGAAACTTATATTTGTTTATCCATTGATTTCATTCAAATTCATCAACCTTAACACTATTGAAAATGGTGTGAACTTATTTGATCCAATATAGAAGAGAGTCTTTACTACACTAGACATAGTTTCACACATATATACACTTAAGTAAAAGATTATGCTCTAACATAAAAAATCATGTCCTCCAATCGATCATACATGGTGGAATCAACAAATTATTGAGTCTGACATACACTTAGGAAATATAATAATTCATCATGTCATGTCCAAGTTGTATTATTTCAAAAAAGTCATCACACTTAAGATACACCCTAGTTTGAGTAGCATTCACTTTTCTCCTATTCAAACAAATAACGCAATGATACCTAAATTGTACTTCAATAATAGTATTTTTGGCATTATGTTGTACAAATTGTATAAACTTTTATATTCATTTATTGTACTCATCACTTATGTGTGCTTAACTAATTTAATCCCGATCCATATGTCATAACATTTAAGTGTTCTCTAAATGTATGTGAAATTCACTTTTTTTCAATCAAAGGTCTTACCCTAAATTATTTTAAAAAAACACTTTTTATATTTGAATACCATATAAATTTTGATCTAACATTTTTTTTATTTCACAAAATTTTTGACAATATGATCATTAAAGATTCAATACAAATGATTATTAGTTCTCATTTCTCTTGTTTTTATAAAAGAAATTCATAGAAATTTTTCAAATTGGAGGTTGTACATAATTTTTATAGTGAATCTAAACATTATGGTTCACTCGACATAATAGAAAACAAATTTGAGAAACATATAATAATTATAATAATATGATTAAGTTTATGAATTCAGCAACAAAACAATTATATTACATAATCTTTATTTCAACTTAGTAAACTCTGTCAGTTTACCAAATTAAAAAATAATTTTGAGATTCATAATTTTAAGTTTTTATTTGTGGGAGTTCATACACCTTTGTACCCAATATAAATGTGTTCAAAAGAATTTATTAATATAACAAACACAATATAGTCAAAATATAATTCATATTCAAGCATATAATTAAAAATAATTGATCATAATCATTTTACAATTAAATTAAATGTGTTTTCAATTTAGATCGTTTAACATCATCCTAGACCGTGTAACAAATTCAATAGTAAATCAATGTTCACAATTCATCTACAATGCAAAGAATGGTTAGCAGTAAAATAAGAGGAGATTGAGATTGTTATGCAGAAAAGTAAAGTAGACGATCAAAATATTAAATAACAAGTTAGTCTCGTGTTTTTTCAGCAATGAAACCTTAAACTACATGTATCATTCATTCAATCATCCAAACATATGATCGAATTAACCAAACATGTGTTAGCCAAAATAATGAAATCTAATTAATGAAACATGCGTTCATTAATTCACTCACTATCTTACTCATCTCCATGCGTCTACTCATAAGATTTTTAGTTTTTTACCTCTTCAATCATGTGTCCAATAGATTGTTTAAAACAAAGCAAATTAAACAAGAGTTCCAATTAAAGACAAAATTGAATAATCAACATGTGTTCAAAAACCATCCCCAAAATAGAAACTAAAACTAAAAAAAACAAGACAATTTATTACATATATTGAAGAATGAAATTTTAATTACACATAACCTCATAATTCATTGTGAAATTACAAAAGAATTAACCAAGAATATTTTAGAATTTATACAAAGACAAAATTAAAAAAATACAAATAAAAAAATAACATAATTAAAAAACCATGATTCTTTATTTTATGAACTTCTCCTAAAATAATATTCGGTTGGATTCAATGATTTTTCCTTAAAACTTATATTTATTTATATGTTTATTTGCTCCATGAATCGTGAAATTTGATTGCAATTAAGATATTGTTCACAAATTTCTTAATTTGACTTTTAAAAAGTTTAGATTTGGTTCCCTATTTTATTGTTATTTTTTTAAATTTTATTTTCAATTTTGATTCTAATATATTTTAGATTTTATACTTAAATTCTTTTAGTCAAATTTTGTTTTAAAGAAGTAACTTAAACTTTTATTTATCGGAAAAGTTTTATTTCCTGAAAAATTGCTTGTGGTGTATTTGATTTTGACGTACCAGAAGTCACCCAAATGATTATAAGAGAAGAAAGTTAGAAGAACATGAACATAAAATACTAATAACGTAAAAGACTGCAGATTAAACTTTCTTTGTATTTGATAAAGTATTTGTGTGAAAAATATTTATTTTAGATAAAAATGATTTTGATATAAAATTAGGGAAAAAAGTATTTTACAAATTAGTTTCTCAATATATATATTTTTTATTACACTAATCAAATTAACTATAAATTATTTACTTATTTATTTTCACTTTTCATTCTCTTTTTCTCGGTCATCCTCCACTCGTTATTTACTTCTTTTCTACATTCTCCTAATTTAAATAAAACATTACTAGGAAAGAAATAAGATAAAATTCTATCATCTTCTCTCTTATAATTCAAGAATAAAATTTTATAATCTTGCATGTTCTAGTTGTTCTAACCAAGAAAGAGAATCCTACCCAAAACAATCAGTTTAGCTAGAAGAAATAGTACTTTTCAACTGAGTAGTTTGTGTTTTTGATTAGGCTATTTTTTTATAGTGATTTTTTCTATCTTTCATTTCCTTGTCTTTATTGCGCAATAATAACTCTATTCAGCACAGCCAATTACCTTAATTTCTCTAATTCCTAACAATGAAGACAAAATTTTCATTAATTTTTCAAATCAAAATTAAACCATAGGCGATGACCTAACAATTTAATTTTGATAAACTTTTATATTTGACAATCTTTTTTTTTCACCTTAAATCACGTTCTGTGCTAATCTCTATAATTTAATGAAAGGTGTCATCGTTAAGACACTGTTTGCTTCTGCGGATGGTTTTTGAGTGTGGATAGGCGAGTGAGTTAGTAATGTGTTTGGTTCCAGTGGGTTGAGGGTGAGTGTGAGGATGGGCGAGCGAATAACATGAATATTAGTTTATTCTCTCATATGCGAGGATTAACAGTGATGGAAAGTAGAATCAAGCGTTATTTTACATAGATAAGAATCGACAGTGCAAACACAATGAAAATCAATTTTGCATTTTTTATATTTTGAGAATAATCGATTCTATTTCATATTGTTTTCCTTGGAGAATCGATTTTGGACCCAACTATATTTCATTTGAACCAGAATCAATTCTTGAGCACTTTGGAGAAGGAAGAATCGATTTGGTATCTTTTGTACAAAGGCTAAATCATAGGTATTAAATCCTAACAATTTTATCTTATAAATATATTTATATATTAAAATAATTTTAAAATATATTGACTTGTTTATAATAATAATAATAATAATTATTACTATTATTATATATAAATATATAGAAATTATTTTTATTATTATTATCATTATTAATATTATTATATATACAATATATAAAATTAATATATTAAATATTGTATTAAAAAATATATTTAATTATACTATTAATAATAACATATAATTATATATAATAAATTTACATAAATACTTATCATTCAAAAAACATAATTCATTATTTAAATATTTTTTAATAATAAGAATAAATTTTTAAACTTACATTTTATATCTTTAAAAAAATTTATAAATTCTTTTTCAACTATCATATTATTTACAAATTTCAATAAATCATCGTCACAAATTCATTCTATTATTATCAATCCAAACAACCTTAGACATTCTCGGATATCTTTTTTAATCTTCACAAATTCACTATCCTCCACCCTCACAAATCCCTTTCACAGTCCAAAGAGACATTTTACCTAAAAAGTCTTAGATTCTTCAAACCAAAAGGTAAAACCATGTATCATTGGTTAGTTTATGTAAAGTTTACTTCTCTGACACGTGATAGGAATTGTTAACTACTTTAGGAAGAAATTTCACTGTGGTAAAAAACAATTAAAATAAATAAAAAAATAGACGTTGAGGATCATTTTCAGCAATTTAAATTTTCTTTTACAAATGAACGTGTGACAATATTATTTACCTGTTTCACATTCAGAATTCGATTTTTTAGAAACTGAATTCGTAACATGAAATAGCATTATTGATGTCGGAAGATCAATTGAAATAGCATTGCCATCCTAATTGAAATTCGGTTTTTAGGGAATTGAATTTTAACTGTGAAGGGAAATCCACTTGGAATTTGATTCTCATTAAGTCCAGTTTCCAACTGTGAATAGTGTCACCCAACGGTAGAAACCCACTCAATATTCGATTTCTTCAAAGCTGAATTCCGATGAATTATTTCAATTTTTTCCCAAAAGTTAATGAAAAAGGGATAAAAAATCTAGAAAACAATTTAAAAAAGGTGACATGAACTTCACTTATCAAAGAATAAATGTCTTTTCATAATAATATTTTTAATTAGAAGATTTAGTTTAACTAGTGTATCGTCTTGGATTTGATTGAATATATAATAATTAATTTCAAGTCGGATGTATTTTATTTTGATATAAAACCATGAAAAAGTTCATGTGAAAGTAAAATTAATCATGATTTTTGAAATTATTATTATAATCCTTCACATAATTATGTTAGTGTAATAATATTAATTTAGATAAATATATTATGTGAATCAATCTTAATGCTTTGATATACCTGCATAATGTTCCTGATTATATTGTATAAATGCATTGATTTACTTACGCAATATCCCTTATTATATTGTATAAATGCTTCAATTATATTTCAGAATACTCCAATCTATTTATATACATATATTCAAATTTTATGAAAAAATATTGTAATATGTCACATTAAAAAACCTGGAGAAATCAATGTCAAAGATTCAAGTTCATGAAGGCTTATAAATAGATAACCACTCGCAGGGAGTAGGGGTATCTCAACTCGAATTTTATGACTATATTCACTGTATACACATATTTTGATGCTTTTACTGACTTGAACGTCAGAGTATTTTCTGTAGGTGGAGCCTCTTTCATTCCTTGGAGGTTGAATCACTAGAGTTTGAGAGGAGACCACTCAGATTCCGACTGACCTTATTTTGACGAGAACATTTGACACCCACCGTGGGACAGGTGAAATTGTTCCTAATACCACCACTCAATATATATATATATATATATATATATATATATATATATATATTCTACTGTTCAAATGTAAAATATAATTTTTATTACAACTTTAACTATAGATTTTGAAAAATTAAAATAAAAAATATATATAAGAAGAGGAAACTGCAATTATCAATAAAGCGTGTTTATTGTTTTTCTCTGCCAAATTCTCTATATCCATAAAATAGTACTTGACATGTTGATGTAATTCATGTTTAATGTTAAACTAATTAAACAATAATTTAATTTTTTGGCTTTTTATATATCAATGAAAATTGTATTTTTTTAAAGTATTAAAATTACAAAAATGTATGCATTTTTATTATGTCTTAACTTTATCCTACGTAAACTATTTGTTTGGATTGGGAGTGGAAAATTGAGGGTGTTTGGATTGGGGTATGCTACTGTGAATGCACGAGGAAAATTTATTGAAGTTTATTAGTGGTGTGATGGTTGTGATAATTTTTTTTTAAATATGTAAAAATATAAGTTTACAAATCTACCCTTATCTTTAAAATATTTAAATAATAAAATATGAAATATAAAAAAAATACAAGTCCATTTTAGAACATAAATTTTTTTCATAAAAAATTATAAATAATATGATGAGTGTGATTGAATTTTTTTTACAAATTCATTTAATATATAAAAAATTAATTAAGTATTTTAGATGATTAATATTTTTATAATTATATAAATTTATTTTTATATAAATAATTATATTTATTTTTATTATTAATAATAACATTATTAATATTTAATATAAATAAAATAAAATAAAAATTAATAATAATATTATTATTATTTATTAAAATGATTTGATTTACATTTATTATCATTATTTAAAAAAATTATTTTAGTTAATATTATTATTTTATAAATTAAATTTAAATATTTTTATTATTATTATTATTATTATTATTATTGATTTTAGTATGTAGAGTTTATTTGAAATAAAATTAAATAATTTTAATTATCTTTCATTATATATTGAGGGTAAAAATGTAAGTTGCAAAAGTCCATGTGACTTTCTCTTTTCCTTTCAACTTTCTCTTCATCAATGAGAGGCACAAAAACTCACTCAACTTTCCCTTTCCACTCTCGTTCTCCCTCATACATCACTTAAAATAAACATGGAGTCTACTCTCACATCCGTCTGCATGAACAGTACATACTTAATCCAAACGAACCTTAGACCTCGTTTGTATTGAGGCAAAGAAAAGTAAAGAAAAATGAAATTTTATTGTTCATATAGAAAACACAAAAATCGAAACAATAAAATATAATAAAATACAGAAATTGAAAATTTTTGGATGCATTGTTGCGAAGAAAGTTGTATAGGTATATATTTAATTAATTAATTAATTTTAATATACTTTTTTTCCTTTTTATTTTAAATTCAAATTTTTATTTAAAGTAGAATTACAATTTAAATATAAAAAATATAATTAAAATTATAAAGCAATAATAATTATAAAATAACATAATTAATTATATTATATATATAATAAATTATAAATATAAATAATAATAATAAATGTATTTTTTAATAATAAAGAAATAAATTTATATAACAATTTATAAATATAAGGATAAATTTGTAAATTTACATTTTTATCAATTAAAAAAATTACAATTTCAATCACATTCATCATATCACTCACAAACTTTCATAAACTTTTTCCACACTTTTTACTCTATTTACCTTAATCCAAACATCCTAACTTTCTTTACACCTTCTCTTCAAATCATCTCAAATCCACTCTCTCATTTCCATTATCTACTTCAAACAAAGCATTAGTTTTGTGTGTGAATCTATATGGATGAGAAGAGTTTTAAGAAACTTAAATCATACTTAAAATCCAGTTATGTATGGAAGAAACAAACATTAACTGCAAATTTTCATTTTGTAAGAGAACTTTCAAAGGATGAAAAAGTTAAAGTTGGTGTGGTATAGAACCCAATATGAGATTGAAGACTTAATAACTAAAGCTATGAAATTTGTGACCCTTCAAAAGCTCAAGAAGTGGCATGAATGCTTGATTTCAATGAAGTAAATTAGGGGAAAGAATGAAGAAGTTTTGTTTTATCTTACCCTAGAAATGATAAAATATTGTTATTATTAAGATGAAAAGATTATTTAATGTTATAATCAAAATAGAGAGAATAGATTGCTATTAATTAGGAGAAGAAGACAAATGTGTAGTTACACGTTCTGAAGATTATATAACATTGTATTGATTCAATAAAATAATCAAACAGTTTTGCAAGCTATTATTTTTATTATTCCTTTCAATTGTGGTGAAAAATTAGAAAAAAACCACATTAACTTGTGAAACAATAAAACACAACATTTTTATATTATTTTATAATAACAATAATAATAATAAGTAATTAAAAGGCAAAATTAAAAATAAATAAAACTAATAATAATAAATAAAATCATTTTATCTTTTATTTATTTTTATCATTTTTAATTGATCTAAATAATTTTACTTTTACTTTCTCACCATCCAAATTAAACTTAACAGAAAAAATGATGTGTCACTGTCATGGTAAGAAAAGGCAGATATCTATAGACAGAACATATCTCATTTCATCTAGCCTTGTTGCAGACAACGTGCTGCTGCTAGTCATCACCATAAAGCTCGCCATCAGTCACTTCCGTACAAATAAATGCCAACGAATGTCATTCTGAACATACAATTGTACAGATAGTTTTCTTCATCTAAACAGTCACTTTACATTAAAAAAAACATAAAAACATATACATAAAACTTTAAAACCAGCAAACTTCAGAAGAATATATATAATCCATACACTTAACTTTTATAGAAATTATTTTATTTAATTTCTTCAAAAGTTAAACAGATATATCGATTTAGTTTTAGAAAAGCTGAATTTAAACAGTGTCATGTAACTCAACTTTCTTTTTTCCGACTCAGGAATCTTTTACTATGAAAGTAATTGCTACTTGCATGTAACCAGGGCCGAGTTAAGATTTTTCTAAGAACTGACGAAAGAATGCAGAAATAACAACCGAAACAGCAATATCCGAACTACTAGCATCGAAGAATGTTCCATTGAAATGTGTTCCCTCAACAATCCATTATATGGACAGCAAATCCCATAAGGACACCAATGCCTGGGAATATAGGGAAAGAAAATTACATATGAACATTGAAGATAACAATGAAAATAAAACCAGCAAAGAACCCAAGAAACCCGCAATGATGCTTATTATCTCAAGGGAACTGCAAATTGTCACATTGTCCATTCACAGCTAGCCAAAATTTTAAGCTTCAGTTTAGCCATCCTCTTAACTTGTGAGATGGTAGTGGTACTCCATGCAAAATTTTAGGAAAATAACGAAAACACTACAATCAGTGGCTTCATTCTTGTTATGTACCTCAACATCCAAAAACTCTTTGCAAGGCTCCTCTATAGGAAAAAAATGTGAGCCCCCCCTCCCTTTCCTACCAGCTTCAACTCCTTTCGCCCAATCGAACAAAAAGAAAATGTAAATATACAGTCTTGGAGTTGACATGACATGCAACATTGAACTGTTAGTGCATGAGGCAAATCAGTCAGAGTTTTTTGAAGAGATCGAAGATGATTCCATTCCATTCCCAGAGTCTTCTCCACTTGCCAAAGATAAAGGGTTCCCTTGGCTGCGATTCTCCTCACTACCATTTGCGCGAGATTTCCCTGGCCTCACTCTAATGTTGTTACCCAAGGGAAAAGGCTCCTGCAGTGACAGATTAGATTAATATTTACCTCGGGTATATCATATCAGCAGAAAAACCAGGTACCAAAACCATTAGTATAGTACAATTGGGTTGCAAGCCTCCTATATATCCTTATCCCAGTTTATTAAATGCACGTAATGCTAGAAACAGTCGCAACAATAGATAGCATTTATAGCCATTAAAGTCATCATTGAAGTATTCCTTTAAAAACCTTTCTTGCCACACCCATGTTCACATTAAATATCAGGCAATAAGTTTTGAAGTGAGAAAGCCCATAATTAACACCCAGTTTACTTGAATCAGCCACTAATATATTAATGGAAACTTCCGGAAAATAGTTACAACTAAAGAACAAGCTGATTTACCGGATCGCCAGCATTTGGGCCATCTGTATGGAAAAGAATAGGGCGGCAACGTTTATCCTCATTCATCAGGCTTGAATTCTGAAAATGAGCAATAAGAGCAGCTTTTCCTTGAATTCGGGCATATGCGAGTACTGCTACCTTTTCACTGTTGAACTTCTCCCATTTTTTCCCGTTAAAGGCCTGCACAATATTCCTTATCTATTAAATATATAAACAGACGAGCACAGAATTCATAACCCAGATAATTAAATCAAATTAGGATTACATAAGGATTTAAAAATAACCTTGTGGAATGGAATAATTTGACAAGGATCAATCATATTGATGAATGCATAGCCAACATTACATTTGTTCTGCAACCATTAGTAGAATTTACTTAGAAACACATTATTCATGATTTGCTTCTTTTAAGGAAAGAGTCAAGCGACTAGCAAGTCCAGAAAAATACTTGCCTTGAAATCAATGGGCAAATACAGAAAATCATATGTTCCTCGACATTGTTCATCAATGGCAGCAAGAAGCATCTTTGAAGTATACCTGCCAAAATATTTAAACAAATTTAAAATAAAAAAGAGACAAACAAAAAGACCAGTGCTTCAATCTTTGTAAAATTTGTTAATCTATTATGGAAAACCAATTGATCAAATATAAAAGCTACACGCAAAATATCACAGGCATGTAAGCAAGCAAAAGGGAGACGGCCTTTGTATGGTTAATGCACCAAAATTAAAAGGGGACAAGCCAAATAAGCAATTGCCTACTTAATTAATAATAACGTTCTTTGGTAAAATAAGGAAGAAGTGATAACAGCATAAGCAGCAAAATTTACAAAAAGATAGGGAGATAATTGGCATACTTATTCGGAATATTTTTTATCATGAGCGTTGTTCGGTTATCATCCCCACGCAATATGCGGCCTAGGTCAAGTTCATACTGTTTTTTATCTGCATTGCTGTTAGTGTTTGGTTCGCTTCTTCGAGGATAGAGGTTTCTCATACGTTCATTGGTAGAATCAAATTTAGAAACCAAATTCATGGGAAGTCTCCCAGGTAAAACATGTGATAACTGCTTAGGAGAGCCCTGCCCAGCATTTGATGTCAATTCTGTACCATTCCCACTGACATGAGAAAACATGCTGTGAGAAGCAGGAGGGTGCATCTGCCAGCTACCATGAAAGCCAGGACTTCCTACAGAACCTAATCTAAAACCAGAACCATCAGGCGACTCTCCCAAGTAAGAATGTTGTCTTTCCCAGGGCGAGGCAGTAACAACTGGTGCTGATCCCACTTGATGGTCTATATGTGATGCTCTAAGCACATGGGGAGGTGTTCTAGGAAAACTGGGTATCTGTGGAAGACATGGAGAACCAGCACCATTAACAAAGGACGGTGTTTTCTGCCAAAGCATGGCATTTGAAGGAGTTTGTTGATGCAAGTTGGAGCCATTCCACATATGATAAAGTCCATGATTGGGGCGGTTTCCATTTCCTGAATATTCAAAATAAAACAAAGATTTCACATACCAGCATTCAAATATAGGACTATTATATCCATATTAGATATTGGTTCTGCCTACAATTTCCCAGCACCTTGTACCACTTCCAAGCTGATAGAACAACGAACTTCAAGGTCAATAATCAAATTCGACTGCTTAAATCACAGGCAAGTCTAAATTCACCTAGATCAATAGTTTGACTCTTGAGTATTTTTGGGTGTTATTAAAACAATGAAATATAGAAAATCCTAGAATCAACATCAAAATTAACAGTCAAGCTCATTGTTATAAGGTTTTAAATTCCTAGGATGCCATCAAAAGAGAACAATAAGTTCAACCTTTGCAACAAATTGGTTCCTTATCACCATTTTCTACACACAAGGAAACATTTTAAAACTGTTGTAAATAAAGGAAGCTTTTACACGAGGTTTTCTTAGCACGTTAAACTTACCTCCTGTATTAAACTCTGCTAGGTTCCCAGTTGAGTTTATTCCCTGAATGTGCCTGCTGTCAGATGATTCCGTTGATCCATTTCCAATATTGGCAGCCATGTTAATGGTACTTGAAAAGTTGTAAGGACTGCCATTAGCTAAGCTATCGCGATATTCTGGTAAAGAATGAGGATGGAACCTCGAAACGGATGCAAATTTCATTGCGTCAATAGTGTTACTGGCCTCAAAAACACCAGATACTTTTCCATTAGATGCACCTCTTGCGGTCTTGTGAATGTTAGAATTCATATTAAATAGTGATTTATCAATGAAAGTAGGTTGCCGTGTTGCAGAATGAAACCCTTGATTATATCCGTTTTCCAAGCTGCCAGCAGATGCAATAAATCCAGATGACACTCCTGCTGTAAGTTATGTCTAGTGAGACCAAGAACATATTAGCTTTATGAGGAAAAATAGACAAGTGAATTCAGACAAAATCATACCATTATGTCTTAAGGAAATGTTGTCACTAAGACTATGACCAAGATCAGGTTCATCTTGTCCCTTCTGAGACTGGTGCATCATACTACAAAAGCAAGGTTTCCATAATTGTCAAGATGTAATCTTTCCATCAAGGTGGTTCCAAACAACTATACCCTCTATCAACCTCTAAAAGTAGAGAATACTATTTAAAGGTGACAAGAACAAATATTAAGATGCAAAATAAGACCTCATCCACAACACATTGGTTAAGATTGACACATTTTAAAAGTAGAAAACAGTTGCAAAAGTTAATATATGTAGATAAAAAAATTAAATTAAAAAATAAAGAAGAAGCGGTAATAGCCACCATGTTGCAATCATGGGAAGGCTGGGCTCAAGCTTAATGTGCTTCCCAGAAAAGCGGATCCCATTCAATGCACGAAGAGAAGCTTCCGCAGCTCGAACATCATAAAATTCGATAAATTTGACATGATTCAATTGCGGATATTCATAGATCTGCAATTACAGAGACGATATTTAAGAATATGCTTGTATCATTACAAAACACACAAAAATGGATGAAAACCAACAAAAACAACTCACATCTCTAATTTCTCCATAAAACCCAAAAATCTGTTGAAGTTCATCTTTTAAAACAGATGAATCAAGATCGGATATCATCAGTGTACCATGACCAATATCTTTCTCTGGAGCATTGCCCTGATATGTCATAAAGTAAAGATATATCTATAAGCAACGCATAAAAGAGACACACAAGCAATTGATATTGAACAAGTAAAACCTACGCCTCTAATAATAAAAGATGATAAGATGAACAATGGAAATATAAACTTTACCCAAATGAAACAAGGGAAAAAGAATTATGCATAGATGAGGTTAATAACATTGTTACCTTTGGAATTGAATAATGTATATCCAGTTTCCTAGATCTCAATGACCTATTTTGAAGTGCCTTCATTGCTTTTTGTGCTGCCCTTAGATCATAATATGAAATCATAACAAACCCACGATGCTTGCAGGCAGTGTAAATGGTTCGGATATCTCCATATTGCTGCCAGAACAAACAAAATAGTCCATTTTTACATTCCATCATTAGTGGTATGAAATGCTTCATGTAAACTCTTTAAGATAGCAGCCACCATAATAAATGAATAAAGGTTCACCTCAAAGAGAGCCTTAAGTTCAGAGTCTTCAACATTGCTATTGATATTTCTAACAAAAAGTGTTCTAGAAGATTGTTCACGGAATGGAATTTTTCCTTTAGAAACTCCAAAGTAATCAGGATCTTCATCCACGAAACTGGTTCCGTTTCCAGAAATTAGATGTTCATCTCCTTCCAATTCCATGCCTCCACTGCTGCTGAACAAATCAAAATCTTCAAAATCATCATTCATTCTAGCACGAGTACTGCATCCTAACTCGTCAGTGACTCCAGAAAACAGGTCATCTTCATCAGGAAGGAGATTTCCAATAGTGTCAGCCTCAATTTCTCCTAGAGATTTATACGCTTCTTCCTCAGGAAGGGAACCAACAGTAATGGGTTGACCAGACAGCACTCCATTCCCCAATAACCTCACTGCATTAAGTTATACATTATGCCAACAGAGACGCATTAGGATATCAGCTGAACTAAAGTAAAATCACAAAATCTATAACAAGAAGATAAATTTTCTTAGTTTCATATTTTGGTGGGTTTTGGTGAGGGAAAGGTGCCCTACTTTGTCGTGCTACATTTCAAAAGATAACATGCATATATTCAGCTATGATAAATTGCTATAGATGGCAAGCAAATGAATGTAATAAGAAACTCATATCTAAAGTATTACGAAGAGTAAAAGAAATCAGAACTTGATAATGCTGAAATACACATAATACATTCATGCAAACCATCTTAACATCCTTGAAACAAATTCTTACACTTTTGGCTAAACATCTCAGACAGCGAGCTTGAAAATAGACTACTTTCACATGAGGCAGCACCGGGGACAATCTTGCTCCCAATTAGACCATATGAGCTAGATGCTGGCTGCCTGTGCACATTAGACCATGACCTCTTACTATAATTAAATGTTTCCATGGAATCCTTCAGCATCTCTATAGTGCCTGCTTCTCTGCCAAAATGGTCTTCTGTAATTTCCCCAGATAGAGTAGTATGAGACATTGGCAAACCAGATTTTGCATTTGTTGCACGGGGTGATGAAGTATTCAAAATACAGCCAGGTGATGCCGCCATTTCACTCTTGCCTGAAAATTTAAATATAGAAATTACTATATCCAGAAACTACTTACATATTCAGTAGATGATTTGCTTATTTATGTAACACAAGTAAACAAACATAATTATGGATACACACAGATATTACATTATTATTACTTAGCACAATAAAAAAAATAGTAAATTCGTAATAAAATTTATGCCAAAATCACATTGAGCTTCAATCCAGCAGCAGAATCCAAATTCATTATTAGCATTAACTGTCCCAGCCATACCACAATAAAAAATGTTGTAAGACCAAGGTATTTAATATATACATTCAATATAAGACATTAATTTATTAAAGTTTGCAGCAATTAGATTGCTACCACAAACAGAAACGAAAATATTAATTTTAGATGATGCCAATGTCAATTACTCATTAAAACTTAAAAATGCTTGCAATGTTGATGAGTGATATTCATTATTCCAGAACGAGCAAAAAAAACTACATATTGTTTTCAGCAGAAAGTGAGAATAGTAAGGGTTTAAAAAAGACAAATCAATAATTATTATCACCAATCCCTGTAAAGTGAAATAAACATACCAGTTTTGGAATTTAAGACAATGACTCGTACTAAAGATACTTGTTAGCAACATTAGCAAACATTTATTCTGAATGCAAATCAAACATTTAAAAAGAAATTGAAACAGAAAATGAGAGAAATATTGCTTTGAAATGCAGAGCTGCATTTCAATTAAGACCTGATATATATATATATATATATATATATATATATATATATATATATATATATATATATATATATATATATATATATATATATATACACACACACACACACACAAAATAACGTAAACAGAAATACATACGGAAAGATTCTTCAAAAATTAACATGTTCAAACTCAATGATAGTTAATAGCCAATTTCTAAACCGGAGCATAAAACAGTTCACTCATTAACTATCTGTTAGCAAATCTATTTGGGGCATGAATGATGCAATTGACACACAGGTAAACCAGCAGAACATATGAAACCGTTTTGAACAAATAACAATTAGTTGATTGGCCTCACCCTGTAGAAAATGGTCATGAATAGATTTTGGCTTCCGTAATCCAATATTTTTCTGCCCAAAAGTTAAACACATGTTTAGCATCGAGGACATGGAGAACAGGACAAATTGATAACATAACGAGAAAACTAAAGTCTTTTTTTATCATAAGAAAACCGAAGTCTTAGACTGTAAAATGTTCACGGAACTGATAATCCTTAAAACAATGACGAGACGGTTACAAACTTCGGATAAAAATTAACCGGTGGCGTTGTGACAAAACTCGAAAAAAACATGATGAAGCATTAGCACAATAATTACCTCAGAAGCATAGGAAATGTCATCCAAAAAGTGGGATGAGGCAGACACACCCCTCTTCTCCATTATTTCAGAAGGCATTCTGTAGCTTGTCCAGAAAATACTGAAAGCCTCCTCCCTTGCTAGCCTTGTTAGGCTCTATCCCAGGTCATCTGCGGGAAGTTCAAGGTCATTCGCCTGACAAAGGAAGGACAGATAACAATGAACATGGCAACCCATATAAAAAATAACTGCTACTGCCAGAAAGAAAAACTCAGACCCATAAAATATCATGTATCATAAAATTACAACTTACCAACATCACCACCCCCTTCCACCCCTGAACAAATAAAGAAAAGGGTGGAAAGATGGACTATTGAAAACCCTACCAGAAGCACCCCCTATATTCAATTGTAACATTAAAAAAAATTAGTATAAAACTAAGGCACAAATGGTTGCATCTTCAACTAAACACTACCAGATGGAAGGAGAGCACAGGATGGTATTAGGAAAAGAAAAAAAAGCTCGTTGCTTACCTACCAACGACCTAACACAGTTTGGCCATTTGCTGCCAAAAAAACAAACAAAAACCATCCATGGAAATTAACACAAAAAAATCCATTTAACCGTAAGCTCTTCCTTTTTTTTTTTCAAAAAAAAAAACAGATAAAAAGTGGAGCTTAAGTTTACAGTACTCAGCCGATTCTGCCATAAAATTACACAGATGGAGAGGGAATTTCACAGCGAAAGCCTCAAACATTAACAGATCAAGAGAAAAAACCAAAATTTCACAGAAGCCATAATCTGAAAACACCAACAGATCAAAAACATGAAACCAAAGAGCTCTCATCTCACCGCATACTTATAACAACTACTGCCACCAAAGAGAAAAAACTGTTCAACCCCCAAACCAAAAAAGCAAAAGCAACCACACATGATAAACACAAACCATAATTTTTGTTTTCACGCTAACAACAAATTTGCACCTTCTGAATTGGAACCCAACCTCGCTAGCAAAGAAATTCCAAAAACCCCTCCTCCACAAAATTCACCACACTTCTCATCCAGAACAAAGAGAAACAGACAAAAACCGAATCTCTCAAAGGCTCCAGAGCACAGGAATTTCAGGAACAAGAGATCCCACGCTCTTCCCCGCGACAGAAACCTCCTTCCCTCTGCATTGCAATCTGAGACGCTCGGACAAGGAAAAGCGACGAATAATTACGCAGAGTCAGCTCCTTCAAACGGAGCCGCAGAAAAATTAACCGCAATTCGAAGGTGCAATCGGGGAAATGAAGGTTTCAGAAAACGCCGGCGAGGAAGAGCGAATTTCCGGCGAGTGAGGCTCGCCGGCGGTCGCTCTCTGGTTTGGAGAGAAAAAAACGGACAACGCAACAACAGAGGTGTTTTTTAGTCTTCTGACAGAGAAAGAGAAAGGAAAAGGGTGTTAGTTGGCTTTGAAATGCTAAAAACAATTTAATAAAAATTAATAATTAAAAATGAAAACTAGAAATGAGGAAGAAGAATAAATAGGCGCAGAGATAGTGTGGGTTGTAATAACAACAATCTTTTAAACCTTTATCTTTCTTTCTTTCTTTATTATTTATTTATTTATCATTTGTTTTTACAGTGAAAAACAACAACATGAAAGTTGAAACCTCTCTTTTATATCAGATGAAACTCTGTGCATTCAGCCTAACTTGGAAAGTGAGATTTGTAAAATTTATATTATGAAAAAAAAATTACTCTTCTATTTTATCACAGTATTTTCTTTCTATATTTTCTTCCATAATTGCTTTCTTCTCAGATGACGTTTTGCTAACAATAAAAAATTGTTTTATTTACGTTCAATATTTTTATTTTAAAATATAAAAAATGATAACATATATTTTTCTTACATCAGATAATATATTATATTGGAACCAAATTTGTTACATCCTCATTATGAAACAGTTAATAAGAAATGACGAAACTGTTTTTTTTTATTATAAAAACGGAACTGTTTGTTTTGCTGTTCAGAGTGAGACCGTTTCTTTGTTACTGCTGATAATGTAATAATTTGTCTGAACCTATGTCTAATTTGTTAGTGGTTTTATGTTACGCTTTCTGATTATTTATTTTTCTGCTTTTTAATATACATCCGTTTTATAACAAAAATGATTTTCTATTTATTTTTTACAATTCCCGTTATTCAATTTTCTTGTTATTATTTCTGTGCATAGCAAAATTTCAGGATACATAGTGTTTTTTTATATGCATGTGACAAAATAACTGTTATATAAATGTTTAAAATGTATTATAGTATTTTATCCCAAAAACAATGGATTTTTGTATTGAGAAAGATCAAATGTTATCTTTAGCATGACTTTTTTTTTCTTTTTTTAGTCAAACATGAACTGTTGTATTTACCCACAGGTGAGTTTTTAACTTTCTAAGCATGTGTATGATAAATTTATTTTTAAATTGTCTACTTAAATTGCTATTTCAGAAATCAAAATATTACATCAAAATATTTTTCACCTATTAAAAAATTAGTAAAATTGTCAACATATATTTATTAAAGCGAATTAAGTAATTACTGGATACATTTACTTTATTGAGTTATCAAAATAATTTATAAATATTATTAAGATAATAAATTTAATAATTTTGAATATTTTAATTAATTAATAGTTTAATTTATTAAATTATATTTCAATATATTAATTACAATCTTGTATCTAAGAAAAATAATAATGAATAACTAACTTAAAAGTAGACCAAATACTTTCTTTCCTGAATATTTATATACCCATATTAATGAACTTTCCCAGTTAATTAAAAGAAAAAAATTGATTTTTTGTTTTCATTAAAAAAGTATCTTAATGTTGTAATAAACAGAGGAGAGACATTTCCCAGTTAATTAAAAGAACATTGTTTTTTTTTTGTTTTCATTAAAAAGTATGTTAATGTTGTAATAAACAAAGGAGAGACATTCCTTTTTGTTTATTAAAAATATTATCATCATTATATAAAACATTAATATCATTAAAAGTATTCCATGTGTAATAATGAGATATATATAAAGTTATATTTTAATGTAACAATCCCAACTCATTTATTGTCCATTAACGTAAAACTTTATAGGATTAAACCTATCTTGTAAGAAAAAATATATTTTTTTTAAACAGTTACTTCCTTCTTTAAAAAATAAAAAAATAATTAGTTTTTGTATTTTCTAAAAAAAAATTGCATTTTAAATGGATGATTCTGAACCGTTTTGAATTTCCTAATTACATGAAAAATATTAAATACTTTGTAGATTTAGAAATATTAAATATTTTATTACATTTAATTGGTAATTAGAATAATATAAAAATGAAAGTTTACATTTGAAAACATATAATAATGATTTAAAATTTTAATAACAGTACAAATTTGTTTGTGAACAGTTGTAGTTAAATTTATATTTTTATTAACTTTCTTTTTTTCATCATTTAAAAACTTTCTTAAATATATTATTTATTTAAGGATATATATGACAAAAATTTAATTTAAATTGTTAATTTCATTTAGTGAATCTCTTCTGTGTCGTAAAACTCAACAATATCAACTCTTTTTTACTTGAATGATAGAGTTTAATTTATTTGAAGTGGTTATTATTTTTAACTTTTTTACTAATACAAAAATTCATATATCCTATATTATCATACTTAGGCACTATAACTACATTTTCCTCCAATTTTTTATTTATTTCTTAAATAGAAACTAAATTTGTTGTTAAAGCCCAGTTGCTTATGCTAGTAACTGGTTCTTGTATAACAACACAACTATCATAGTTTGAATGGTTACAAATCCATAACAATTGGGGTTAAACAACTACATTGAGATGCTTTTATTTTGAGTTAAAAAATAATAATTATTAAACAATTTTTTTGTGGTTGTTTACATAAATAACTTCTATTATAATCATATGATAACAAATTCTATAAAAAAAAAACTGATATGTGTTACAAATGGTAATTTATAATAGTATAGTTTGAAGTTAAGAATTTCCTAAGTAACTCCTGTTCAGATCTTCCAACAAAAACATAAATTCTCTTGTAATATCTATTTAATAATTAACTTTTAAATTTAATATATTTCTAAAATATAAAAAAAAAATTAAGACAGGGAAAGACAATGATACAAAACTATATGGATAAAGAGAATATTCTTTAGGTGTTCTAGAATGTTCCAAACGAAAACTCTTTTCAGAAACAAATCAAATTTTGTATTTAGATACGAGGCTTAAGTATGTTTTATGTTTCTGAAAATTTAATTACATTTGATTTTATATTTTATAATTTTTTTTATCTTTATGTTGTAAGGATCTGGGTTAATGATTTAAGAGTAGTATAATTGAGATGAAATATGAATATTTATTATTTAAGTATAAAAGTTATAAATAAATAAAAAGTTAATCATTCAAATTTTATTTCAGAAAAATCACCATTCCTAAAATATTTTCTCTTTAGTTCTTTTGAAAGATATGTTTATTCCTGGGTAGATCAAAGTCAATTTTATAATTATAGTAAAAAATAGAGCAAATTTTTAAATCAAACTTTATTTTAGAATAAGTTCTGTTTTTTTTACTCAGTTTTGATAAATTTTACATGCTTGGGGACTAAGATTTACTTGTAGCCTTTCTAGTATAAAGATGATGTCCAAGACCATAAAAAATGTTCATATTATTGATCAAAATTTGTGTGTATAGGTTTAGTCTTCCTACAAGTGAAATTGTTTTATTTAAATGAATGGAATTGTTATGTGTTTGAGAATTCTATGTTAGAATTGCATCTAAGATAATTTGGTTTAATTTGTGGTTATTTTGCATCTAAGTCTCATGTACGTTGGTTGGGTTGATTTTCAACCCCTCAGTCTCTTTTTTCTAAATTTAAAATTAAAGAAAAATTAATTTAAAAAATTAATTTTTGTTTATATTATTTGAAGAATATAAATATGTAATATTATTTTAATATAATTATTAACATTTATACATTAAATTTTAATTAAACCAAACACTTCCTTCTCCTTACAAACCCATTACCCTTCACTCTCTCCATAATTTTTCCGAAACATTTCCGAGTCTTCTTCGGCCTAGTCTTCGGCAAGAGACACTGGCCAAGAGACACTATCCACCACCCTCGGGTGCCCACACACGTGCGATTCCCTTTTATGCACAAACTCTGCGTCCGATTCCGATCGAGACTCATGTACGTTGCACGCACGGGCACACATGCGTTGCTCACACAGTTTGATATGCACACAAAACTCATCTTCTTCTTCTTATTCTTCTTCTTCCTTTTCAATTCCTTTGTGTAACAATGAAAAATAAAAAGGAAATGAGAAGGGTTGTACGAAACTAGATTCACATCTCGAAAGTTCTCGGATCTAGTATGGACCTAAGGCCTGGGACTGCTTCTTCCTTATCGCTCGAGTATTGCATCACCTTTACTTGGAAAAAGAAATTGACTGCCTGCAAGGGTGAAGTGTGAATGAATCTCATTAATTGAAGGTATGAGATGAGACTTTGTGGCGTTAGACGAGGGTTAGATGGCCTAAAGAACACCTAGGCGTCTTTTTGCTGCCACCCCAATTGCAAGTCAAAAAACCCTAAATCTCCAATTGATTTTTCCTTAATCTCTCAACCCTTCTTATAGTTTACAATTAAAAATTCATAACTCCCAATTCAAATTTCAGAAACCGTAATCCTCAATTCATTTTTCACTAAACTAATCTAACCATCCACATCACTTGACACCTCACACTAAACACAATCACACTTCTCTCTACCACATAAGCACCAATTGACGTCGTTTGATGCGACTTAGTAGAAAAGACCATTTTGCATTCATTTAAACAAACATAGAGACGTAATTGATTCTTTTAAAAACTACTATACTAAATTGACTATTACCCCAGAAAGTATGAACGAATAAGGTAATTATACATTTTTTTTAATGGATCAACGATATGTTGGATTAAAACGGATCCAACTGAGTAGTTTTATCATCCTGATACTATCTAATTGAATAGTTTATAGATAATTATAATTAAAAAAAATTATAGAATCATCCAATCATACATTTATGCCAATAATAATAACTACCTAAAAAGCTTTTTTCCATAATTTTTTTAATAATTGGTAATGTAAAAATTACAGTTATAATACATAAACTTTAAACTCAAATTCAAACTAAAATTTGTATTAGAGTAATTCATTACCATCTATATGGATTTTATTATTAACAACTAGCCTTGAGTATCATATCTAAGTTTTACAGGTGAAAAACGTGTTTGTTGAAAGATCGAAACATTTGTAGAAATTAATTATGTAAAAAATGACATTTTGTACTTTATATATATAACTTTTTTTTACAAACAAACCTACATCAAACCTATTCTCAAAAAATTATATTCATAATTAATATTTTATAAATATTTAAATATTTATTATTTAATCCAATAGTAAAGTGTATAAAAAAAAGTCATACAATTTTTTTATGATATGATTTTGAACCAAAATAATTTATATATATTTTTATTTTACCATTCTAGTTAATTATTTATATTTAATTTGTAATTCAAACAAAGTGGAGTATAAATCATAATAAATTAGAATATATATATATACATATATACACATATATATATTTATAATATAATAGGTTTATAAAATATTTTCATAAATTATTCCACCATTTATATAAAATTAACAAGCTTTTTTAAAAATGAATTTAGCCTAATTTTTTCTCCAACAAAAATAATTTTTTATTCATTTTATTTATGTATAACATGTTCTAAATAGGGACATAAATAAACCCTACACTCTTATTATTGTACATTCCTATTTCTTTTTATAAGTTGTTTTTTCTCACCGTTGTTATACTTATTCCTTTTTAAAATATTATTAATTTATTAGGTAATTTTAAAAAAAATTGTTTTCACTGTTTTCTTTATTTCTTAGTTTTGTATGAAGAGCTTTTTTTTACTTAATTTTTTGTTTTTTTTATTTCAACTTTGAGCTTGTTTAATATTTATCAAGTTTATTCAGATTGTCAAAGTATTTTTCCTTTCATTATAACTTTGATTACACATATTTTTTTTTTTAGTTTTATTTAATTGATATATTACATTTTAACAAATACAAACCTCAATTTCATTAAATAAAATTGTTTCTAGTGAACATATTTATAACTGTCATAAAATTTTAATTATGTGTAATAATGTTTTTTATAATTACTTAATATTTATATAATTGTTATTTAGTATTTTATTTTAATATTTATGTAATTATAATTTTTTTTCTTGATGTTTAATATCAAAGAAAATAAAATATATAATTATTTTGACATTCAATATTTGATAATAACATGTTTCATTGTAACTTTTATTTTTTTAATAGTTACTTTATTAATATTTATGATGTGGTATACCCATTACTTAACGAAAACAAGATGCTACCAAATTTTTATAACCATTGAATATAAAAATAAGAATGAATAACATTTATAATAAAATTTGCACTCATCCCCACCTATTTCCATCTCAAGTTGAAAAAGTGTTTTTTTTATAAGTTACATGTAATTAAGTAAAAATGATAATTATATTTAATGTATGTTAACTTTTAATTTATTTAATATGGGTTTAAAGTGATGAATTTGTGTGAGTAGTTGTAGATTTTATTTGAGGGTGGGAATAGTATTTATGGACAGTATGATTAGGTTATAAGAGAAAATAAAAAAGATAAAAAGGGGTGAGGATGTTAAAGAGTAGGTTACATATAAGAACTTAGTAATTTTTTCGTATTCTTTTGCGGGGGTGGATATATAAGGATTGCCTTATCTCAATTAAAAAATCTGACTTCAATGATCCTAGGGAACGAGACTCATAATAATTATGCCCAATTATCTTTTATATATTTTTCCAGTAGTAATTCTATGTACTACTGCTTGCAACCTAGGCCTTATTTTAGATTTCAGTAGATCATTTCTTCATTCTTCTTCTTTTTCTTCTTCCTAAACCCTTCTTCCTTTTCAAAACCAAAACCCCCCACCTTCTCATGGTGATTTTAGTTTAAAAGTGATTCGAGAGAAAGTTTAGAGTACTAAATTTGAGTATTATTTTATGTAATTTCTCATTCTTTTCTCTATTTTTCCTTTTTATAGATTTCTTACATTACATATTAGGGTTATTTGAAAAAAAGGATCTTGTGAGTGTTGGATATTTAACATTGACTAGGGATAAGATCAATTTATGTTATATAACTAGAGTTATCCTTACCTTGAAAGTCGGTTTTGTGAGGATGAGTTAGATTTAAACTCACTTCTTAATATGACATTAAAATTTATCTTACTGAAGTTTGTTGAACTATTGTGTCATCTGGTATAAGTCATTGTCGAACTACCCATAAATATTTAGTCTCACGTACAAGATGTTCATGTCTTGAGGTGAGAGGGACATGTTGGAGATCTCATAGCTGTTGGATATCTCAAGGATCCCAACTACAGTGTTTGATGAGACTTGAGTGAGACCTGCTGCCTTATGTGTCTAGGTAGCTTAGGTTTTATTTTGTTTGTCTTGATTTATCTTTTGCTTTTAGGAATGATGAAAGATCCAAGAAAACAGTGTTTTCAATTGGTTAAACTGTTTTTAAATTGGTTAAAAAAATTCAACTTATTAAAAAAAGTTTTCAACAGGTTTGAATTTTGTTTTATGGAAAGTTACAATTTTTTAATATGTTATCTTTTAAATCAATTGATTAAAAATACTGAAATGTTTTTAGATTTTATGTAATATATTTTATATACTGAAAACCATATTTCGATATGTAAGATAAGAAATGTTTTCAGTTTAAGTATATTTGAGAAAAATCAGTTTTCATACAAACTACAATTTTTAATTGGTTGATTTTACTAATTGTACCATTTTTGTTTTAAAACCATTTCTATTTTAACCTTTATAAAAGGGACAATTTTTTTTAAGAAAAATGTTACTTACATAGAATACACCTTTACAACCCGTAAGAACCTAAGTGTGAGTTTTGAAAGTGAGTCTTTGATAGATCTTTGAGAGATTTTTTAGAGTTCTTGGAGTCTAATCTTCATCATCTAGATAAAGGTCAAAGATTCTTCAAAGTGCTGCTGTGAATTGGGAGATCTTATTGCATTTCTTGGTTCACAACCATGGTGTTTTCATTCCCTTTATTATTATTTTTTTAATTATGTGTTTGTTGGGGCCAAGATAGGGTTTCTTGGTGGGAATCAAAGTTGTGATAGGGTGTTGTAGTGAGTGGTTTGGTTCTTGTAGTGTTCAAGAATTGTTTTTGCTCTTCTTGTAAAAGAATTTTGTTGTTTAGTGAATTCCACCTTGGTATGATGTGGGACTAGATGTAGCTCTAATGTGAGTGAACCAGTATAAAATCTTTGTGTGTTTTATGTTGAAGATGGTTGCTATCCCTTCAAGACATGTGTTTGATGAAGCAATTTGTGTAAATTTCATTTGTATTTACTTTTGCTTTAAGAATGTCTTAGGTATAGTTTAGAGGTTGTTTAAAGTAGGCTTTTTGTTAGGTAACTCACCTCTTAACCCTTGACCATGTGATAAGAGCAAGCACAAGTTTTCTGAAATTGTTTTGCACATGTTTTGTAAAAATACCCTTAATGCATAAAAAATGAATATGTTCTTTTCTAAATGAATAGATTCTTTTTCTTAATCTGATGCATTGACTAAGTCTCCTTCACATAACAGATTCTCTAACTGCTTTTGAAAATAAATCTGTTCATTTTATTTTCAATCTGTTCTTTTTATAACAGCTTTAACTGTTTTTTGAAAATCTGTTATAAGATGTTTTTGTATAAAAGGAGAGCTTGTTCCTACATTTAATAGTGAATCATACAATTGAGAAAACAAGTTTAACAACAGAGAACTAAGGATTTTCATAGAATTAGCATGTGTTCTTGAAAGATTTTCCAAATCACAAAGTGTGCTTGTTCTTGGTTGGCTCTAAGGCTTGGTTAGAGGTGCTGCTACTATGTGAGCAATCTGTTCTACTGGTCTAAGGCAGATTTCTGCATCCTCTATCAGGTGTATTCGTTTCATATTTCATTTCTTGTAAAAGTGTGGTTGTAATCTCTTCTTGATAGGGTTTCTTGAAGAGTTGTGTGTGCTGGAATAATGTTTTTCAGCAAGATTAGTCATGTTGTTGTAAAGAACAGTGGTGTTTGTAAGTGTTTGGATTGTGTTTTAGTGATTTTTACCTTGGATTAGGTGAAGACTGGATGTAGCTCATTGGAGTGAACCAATATAATTGCTTTGTGTTCATTCTCTCTTAATCTCTGCACTCAATAACTGCTGAATAAACTAAACTGTCAAGAAATAAATCTGTTCAATTGTAATTGAATCTGTTCTTTCTGGGCACGTATATA
>Ga0123342_1001711_pt1 | contig 36908 bp, 16 predicted proteins | sample Turbeawhitnodule_FD_89960 | JGI IMG/M metagenome (GOLD analysis project Ga0123342, IMG submission 89960) | Root nodule microbial communities of legume samples collected from Mexico - Turtle bean Mexico white nodule | ecosystem: Host-associated > Plants > Roots > Nodule | place: Mexico: Nepantla...
AACAGATCACCCACTCGGAGTGTTCCTAACACAACTCCGATTGAGGTATGGAGCGGAATCAAACCCAATGTGCAACACTTGAAAGTATTTGGGTCCATTACTTATGCCCATGTCCCTAAGACAGCAAGATCGAAGTTGGATGATAAGGTAGTGAAGACCATTTTCATTGGTTATAAAAATGGAGGATACAAACTGTATAATCCAATGACAAAGAAGGTGATTATTAGTCGTGATGTTACATTTTTCGAAGATGAGGAATGACAATGGAATGCAACAACTGAAATGGATTCGAAAAAACGATATATTTACGTTTTGAACGATGAAGTGGAAGATGGAGTCACTCTTGAAGCACCTACAGTTCAACCTGAAGCTGTAGTTCAACCTGAAGTTGCAACTCCAATTGCAACTATGATGGAGCAACCAAGAAGGCAGCAACGACAACCTGTACATCTTCAAGAGTGCGAAGTAAATCTTGATGATGAAGTTGATGACAATAGATATTTGGTTCACTTTGCTTTTCTTGCCGAATCAGAACCTGTGAGACTTGTCGATGTCATTCAACACCCCAAATGGCAAAAGGATATGAATGAAGAATTGATGGCGATTGAGAAAAACAATATCATAACTCAAATTGGGAAGGTTGTTCCAAATCAGAATTAAGGGAGGATGTTGGTTATTAATTCAGATTTTATTATTATTAATTCAGATTTTATTATTATTAATTCAGATTTTATTACCCTTAAACTGTTTTACCGTTATATTGCATTAATGGTCAATTTACAGGCCTGTTAGTATTCCTAGTTTATAGCTTCCAGTAATTGTAATTGTAATTATTATATATATGATTGAGTGAATCAAAATGAATAAGATCAGTTTTGCAATTTTGTGCAATTACGTTCAATCAGTTGGTACAATTTTTTGTCTTCTCTTATTTCCTTCAATTAGTTCCTACAAAAAATACATAATTTAGTACATCTTGCAATTTCTTCAAAGTGTTTTAATTTACTAAATTAGACTCAAAATTTAAGAAAAATCTTATAGTAAGTTAGCTTATTTTCAAAATATTAAATTTTCCAACTAATAAAATGTTAATATATATATATATATAAAAGAAAAAAAATATTTTTATGTTTCAAGTTCCTATTTAAGATTCGAAATCCTAAATTTTATATTATATTAATATATTCCAATGGAGTTCTATAAGATCCAAGTCTTAAATCTTATAACCCTACCTATGCAATCAAGATGCTTTTAGAATCAATAACTAATGCAAAATATATAATCAAAACGAGTATGAATAAAGTTTATTTTCAACATTGTTGCATTTGATATTTAAGTTATTCTACATTAGTTTTTGGCAAATACCTAGTAGGCATGCAAACTCCATTATATGATACTTTATTTTTCAGAACTTTTACTTCAATACTAATCAATATTTTATTTTCCATTGTTAAGAAAGAAATGTTTTAATACTTTTTATGATCAGAATCTTATTTAAGATTCAAAATATTAAATCTTATATAATATCAACATACTCCAATAATAAGAATCTCTTATAATATTATAGATTTTTAATTTATAATGCATCCATACAATAAAATGTCCTAAATACACAAGTTACAAGTTAGTAAAATTGAGTATGTCATTTATTAAAATTTACAAACAATGTTTATCTTTTGTAAATTGTCTATATACACAAGTTTGGAAGGTCTCTAATATATTGGGTTAAATATGTTTTTCGGTTTATATTATAACACAAATTGATTTTTGTCCTTAATCCAAACTTTAGACCTCCTAAGTATTTTTAGTTAGACAACTATTAGAATAAATCCTTATGAGAATTTTTTTTAAGTAACAAACGAATTTTCAGCGTGTGTGGATTGTATTATAATATTGCAACATTCACATCAACCATGAATTAGTATGAAATATTTTAACATCATAATCTCCACTAAAAATCTATTTGCCATGTAAAAAACACGTAAAAACTCATTCCAATAATTTTCTTATAAGTATCTAAGAGGTCTAAAGTTTAGAATAGTAACGGAAACCAATTTTATGTAAAGGTATATGGATGAAAAACATATTTATTCGTTATTACTTTGTTTCATCACTCTAATAACTATTGGAATCAAAATCTTATTCAGACTATAGTGATAATAGTAATTTGTGGGAGCATGATATTGAATTTTGATGTGAAGTAATTATTTTTTATCACCTTTCTTCTTTCAGTAGTTCTCAATTTGAAACTATTATGTTGTTTTATAATTTGGCATCGAACTAGCTATGAGAGAATATTGATTAGCCAATAAGATGTTGTTGGACGATGCATTCCAACACACACTAAAACAAATCACTAAATAAATATCAAAAATAAAAAATACTGTGGTTTCTTTAATTTTTTTAAACCTTTTCCATTAATTTCTATTGTAAGATCATTTAAAAACAAAGCAAAACATGATCTATATGTCTCGGAATTACTTCTAGAAATAGAAAATGAAAACCAAAATTTGATTATGATACAGGTTTGAAACCCTATCATATCTATTTGAACAATACATAAAAACATTTTTCTGTAGACAATAGAAAAATATAAAATTGATAAAAAAATAGTGTCCTGTCATAACCAAACCAAAAACAAAGAGAATAATTTTACATGGCATAAGATGAACTTCATTTTTAACTTATCTTGACTTTGAATTCCAAGATAAAAAGCTTGGCTATAAGTTTTGATAAAATTGGAGCATGATTTCCTTTGAGTTTCGAAGCCTTCCTAAAGAATTAGAGTAAAAAAAGTGAAAGAAAAATTTGGAAAATAAAACTTGTTTGCGTATAATTCACCCAATAAAGCTTGTTCTTTAGTATATAATTCGCGTAATAAATTTTATTCTAATTGATAAAAATAATTTTTCTCTCTCATGATCCTAGTTTTATACAAGACATAAATAACAAGAAAAACATAATTAATTATAAAGAAATTCACATTTTAAATTGTAAGATTTTATACTTACCATTATTGAGTAATACTTCTTTTATTTATTTATCACTATTTTTTTTCTTTCCAATCACACTTAATTACTTAAAACATATTTTTATTTTAAAATAAACAAATAATTTTTAATTAAATACTAATCAGATTACTCACATAATAATTGTTGGAGATCTCACATAAAATAAAGATAAGGATAATTCATAGTATGTAAGTAAGTGCAAACCTTATCTTACAAACAAGTTTTATAAGGTTGATTTAATCTTAAAATCTATTTCTCAAGATGGTATCAAAGTCATTTAGAACATATCCTAAGGAGAATTTGTTGGGTCTATGGTGCAACACATCACTCATAAATATATAGTGTCACGCATGAGTTGACAGGTTTCAACATGAGAGGGTGTGTCTCTCACATTGATTAGAGATAAAGAAAATTCATGTATAAGTGGATGCAAATATCACTTTACAAGTCCATTTTACAAAATTGAATTAAGCAATTCTTTATCCAAGAGACTACTTAATGAGACTAGTCTCTTGAACAAATCTCTTTAGTTAGACAAAAGCAATTTTTTACAACATAAAATAAACATATGTATGTTCGTTGTAGTACAAGGTTAACTTAGACTATGCGCTTATCGTCTGAGCATATAGATTCTTTATAAAACGTAAAGGGAGACTATATTGTATTGTATCAACGGATAGAGGAAACATTTGCGTCTTACACTATCTATTGTTAGAAACATCAATATTCATCATAATGATAATACATTATCTTGTTTTATAGTATTATTTTTAACGCTTAATCAGAATCATAGGATATTAAACTTTTAATTTAACAAGAATAATGTCTACTAGTACACTTAAGTGAATGTCTTATTAAGCTCTATTACTTCTTTTAACGTGTATATGTTTATCTCAATCCTCAACCTTTCGATCTCACAATCTTGCAAGGTACTCAAGATTCTTTTGTCTCTTACATATGCTTGAGAATCGTCTAATTGGATGTTACTACTGATGCTTATTTAGACTAATCTCAAGGTCAGGTATCAAAGCCAACCGGACCACCTGACCCAGATGGGTACTAATGAATAAAAAAGAAATAAAAAAATTGAACAAGAAATTTTCAGGCCGTTAAATATATTACTACTAATATTTTTCTTTCTCACATTTAAGTACGTTAGAAGGAATTAAAAAGATGTAAACCCCACATTTTTTTACTTTCTTCTCCTCATTTCCATCCTTCCAAACACACTCTTAAACTTATTTCTCACCTATTTCATCTCTCCCATCCCTCCCTTCCCCTTAACTAAATCACCCCAATCAAACCCGTTGTAAAAGAGTAATATAAATTTGAAAAACAGTCTAAGTACTCTTAACTTGTTTATTAATGATATATTACTCTTAACAGTCTAAGTAATATATTACTTTGCTTAGAGAGGACTGTTGGAGCACTTATTTACATAAAACATTAACAAGTATTTATATAGAACTTAAAAAATGATACGACGTTATGAACAACAAATCGCTTCATTTCAAGGAACACTTGTTCATCTGCCCCACCAACAAAGTAGCACAAAACATCACTGTAATTCAGGAGACTAATAGAACTAATTACATTGCATATAAATTTTTAAAATCACAATAATTACAACACAATGGAAACAGGTGAGCACGGCACCAGCACTGGCACCGCAACAATTTCTACCCTCCTAAATTCTTGTTAGAAACCCCTCAACGAGGGGAAAGAAAGAGATATTATAATTTCCTAGTGTTGGACCAATACATAAATACTTCCTCAAGTCATTCATCATCTGATAAACAGACTAAATCAGATGATGTAGCTGGATGAGCCGAGGTTTCCCGGGTGATACTACTACTTTTGTCACATTTAGATAGGTTCATCGAAGGCAAATCTGGCATATGTGGCCGAACATTTGGCAGATATATGCCGTGTTGACTGTTAGGATCAGTGCGAGGATTAATGGCAGGTAAAATGGGTGGCCAAACTCCCCTCTGAAGAACAGATGGAAAGGTTGCCAGTGTTGGCCGGGGTGTCTGGTGAGAAAATGGGAGAGAAGTTACAGGAATATTACCGAATGCAGGCTGACTAGGTCTCCCACGCATAACTGTACAGAAACTGGAGGCTGGGACGGGTGTTGGTGTTCTATAAGGGTGGAGATGTGGTGCAGGGGCACGTATCTCCCCATCAGTTTGAACATTTCCCAAGCGTGAAGAGAGGGGATTGATATGTTGTAGTCTTGAAGAACCAACAGAGAATGTTACAGGCGTACTGTACATGGCTTGTATTGGTGGTACCGTAGTCTGAGAGGTAGTTGTCCCATAGGAAGTCTGCAAGCTGGCTGCAGAATACACACGAGAAGATGGACTAGGAATCATATTGGGCCGAGTGCCATTTTGCGGACTTGCAACTTGAAATAATTGCTGTACAGAACTTGCATCTGACATTTATATAAAATGTGGTTAGAATAGACAAACAGTAATTGGGGCAGATCGAGACGTGCATAAAAATGGCATATTTAACAAATAAACCCTTTCCTGATGTTTGCAAAAATCTAAACAACCATCCTTAACTGCACTCGCCAAACGCACTGGTAGTTTTTGACTATGTATAAAGAAAGAAAACAGAAAACGCCAGCACAGTTTGAGAGCTTGATTCCAAAAGCCCTACAAAGCCCACCCCACCAAAAGGGAAAGCCCTCTGTCCATTAACATTTGCGTTTGTGCAGATTCTTTTTTTTCCATTTGGGGGTTAAATTATAGAAGAACATAACGAATGGAAGAAAAGAAACACAAAACTGTCATGTTAAGAAGTCTTAGCAAAATATTAATCGTATCAGCAGTTTAGATATGTTTGTAAGCAGCAGATATACTTCGGCAGAAACTTGTACAGTCAAAAGGAGAACAATAAAGGGCATGGAAATTTCCACCATCACTAGAGTTAGTATAAAGAGAAATATACCTTTTTGCATGCTTGGTGCACCAGATAGTTTAAAATCCATGGATTTAGCCTTAAAAGCCTCAGCCAATTTCATATTTACATGAACTATGCTATGTTGTCTATCCAAGTCCTTCCTTACTTTCTGTAATTCAACTTCATTCTCCTTATGTTTAATGTCAAACTTCCTGTAAAGTTCCTCGAGTTCCGCCTCAAAATCAGATTTCAACTGCAATTTCTGCTCCAACAAGTAGAAATAACGTAGTTAATGTAAAAGAAAAGATTGAGGGTATATAACCTAATATAAGAATCATCATAGTAACAGTAAACCAAAAGCTAACCCTTTCTTCAAAGCCTTTCCTATTTTTCTCTGTCAGTACATGTAGTCTTTCCACTTCATAATTAAGCGGATCACGGCCCAACCGTTGAATAATCCTGGGATCTGATTGGCTTGCTGGTTGTATAGGATGATTATTAATCGCTGCGAGAGTAGACAAATTTCTTGTGTTTGAAGACTGTTGTCTAACTCCAGAATGCAGAAGCGAAACCAAGTCCACATTTGAGGCTGGATGTACATCTTGACTAAAACATGAAGAATCAAGTTCCACATTTGAGGTACATTGCACAACAACTTGATTTTGAATCTCCATTGTTGATGTCTCAGGAACGTGGTTGGGGAAATTATTTTCATTGGATGGCTGGTCTTCAGTTCCAGTCACCGTAGGCAAGTTAGATAGGTCTCCATCACTGGAAGAAAGGATACCAGCAGAAGGTAACTGGCCCTCCTTCTCGGGAGGCTCCATGACCAGTGAATCATTCATAGATACATTAGCTGGTACAGTATCAACAGAACTTGGTACCAAACTGTTCTGCATTTCTATTGTAGTATTCTGGTCAGGTGGAGACTCTAAAGATGATAGTGGTTGCACTTGTTCTAGAGGCTCCATGAGATCATCAACTGATATAGATACTGGAGTCTCCTGGGACAAACTGTTTTCAGTCATAGTACTACACACTCCTTCCTGCTGGTCTGAATTTGAGGGATGTTGCACAACAGCTTGATTTTGAATCTCAATTAATGTTCCAGGAATGTGGTCGAGGAGATCATCTTCATTGTATGGCTGATCTTCAGTTCTAGTCATCAAAGGCATGTTGGATAGGTCGCAGTTGGAAGAGAGGAAACCTGCAGAAGGAAATTGCCCCTCCTCTGGAGTCTCCATGACCAGTGAATCATTAGTGGATTGATTAGCTTGTACAACATCAACAAGACTAAATACTACATAATTCTGCACTTCTCTAGCAGCATCCAGGTCAGGTGGAGACTCTACTTCTAGAGGCTCCATAAAATCAACTGGTCTAGATACTGGAGTCTCATGGTACAAACTATTTTCAGTCATGGTTGTACATACTCCTTCCTGCTGGTCCAATGTGGCACTTTTATCCACCACCACATTGTGTGTTAATTGAAATTCAACCTCTACAAGGCTATTTTCTGGCATCAAGACAGAAACATGTTCATCAGGTAGGGTCTGGCTATTGCTTGGGCTTGTAGTACAAGTCCCTGATGATAAATTGCCATCAAATACTGGACCTCCATTAGCTAATTGATCCATGGATGAAGAATTCTGAGGAATCACATTGTCAGGGTAATTAACTGCGTCAGGCATCCAATTAGCTTCCTCCCCATCTAATACATTTACAATGGCTCTATCATTAGTTTCTGACACTCCACCTGGAATTTGTCCAACAGGTATGCTTGATGATACTCCATCGTGACTTTGTTTCTCTATAGAAGATTGATTTGAAAGAATAGCATTAGCATCAGAGCTATTATTACTGGAACTATCGGCTCCACATGGTTTTGACAACACACTATCTAAAACTGAGACATCTACTGCACCTCCAGATATTTGCTCAGTGGATGAAGTCAAATTGACAGACTCATGTATTCCCACATTTTCATCTCTATTTAATACTATGGTCCTATCAGCATTTCTCTCATCAACCAAAGGAGAATTAAGAATAAAATTATCTGAACCACTGCCATCAAGTGCAAATTTTTCACAATCTAGAGTGAGCATGCTATTTTCATTATGGACACGATGTTGAGGTGACTTTGAATTCCTCAAGGAAATTCTTTCATCATAAAAAGATGAGTTCAGAGTGTCAGCATTATGTGAACCATTATTGTTATCAGCGTCATGGATTTGTGCAGTATTCTCACAATATGGTGTGCACATGGCATTTACACTTGGAATATGTTCGTTGGATGATTGAGAATTCAAGAGGGTCATATTCTTTGCACCATCATTGGAACCATTAGCGTCAACTTCTATCGATGATCCACAAACAGGCTTGATCTGTATAGTCCCGTCAAGTTCCCCTAGCCTAGAAGAAGGAATTTCAACAAGATCATTCTCAGAACTGCTGGTGTTACAGACTGAAGGAGCCACCTCTGCACTAAGAACATCTAGTGTTTCCCCGTGACATATGTCTTCATTATGTGAAGGCAGAACTTGTATTATAGCATCCTGCCCAAAATCATTATCGGATTCATGATTAAAATTTACACACCCTTCCCCATGACGAGTTTGCAGTTCAACTGTGCTACCGAATGGTGCAACAACAGAGGCATTGACATCGGGAGCTTCAGAGAATCCAACAACAGATTCAGTCCTTGCCGTGACTTCCACTGTATCATTGAAACCCTTTCCTTCAGCAACATGATCAGACACAAGGACTTTCAGAGCATTATGATGCTGAGCTTGATAACAAATCTGTAAGGATTCGACCATGGTCCCAAGTTTGTCCAAATCAATTGAGTTAAACAATTCATCTGGCGCTGAAGACTCTTGGAACATCAGCCTTGTTTTTAATTGCTTGACCTCAAGATCCTTGAGACGTATTTCTTGCTGCCTATTCAATTCTCTAGTTCTTTTCATGTAAGCACTTTTGAAAGCCAGAAGCTTTCCATCGTTAACCAAATCATTGGGAGAACATGATCGAACAGCTTCCCACTCTATCTGGTGCCTTCTCTGAATTTCAGCATTTTCATTCTCAATATCTTTTTTCAACTTTATCTTCTCTTCCCGATGCATCAGAAGTAGCTTGTTCCACTGGCTTTTACGCTTCTGAACGGTTCTAATATTTATAGAATTATCAGTTTTTACCAATTCAGCCTCAGGTGTCACTTCAGTATATGGATGAACCCCACTTGATGATTCAGAAGCATTTGCATAGCCAGCAAAATTAGAGTTTCGTTTGAGCGATAAAAAACTTTCCCTCAGATCCCAAAGTCTTGAATTGATTTCATCTACAACTTCTTTCTTGCAGTCAAAATTCAAGTGCTTCTTTGCAAGCAAAAGGGAAGCTTGAAAGTTGAGTTTGTGATTTAGCAAAGCAGCAGCAGTCAAACACTGAAATTTTAAAAGTACACAAAAGCTTGTCAATTGTACGTATTAAAGGCAACCAAGAGAACAACACATTTAATTTAGAGTCTGAAAACCCTAAGAAACTAAATTTTCTACATTTAATTTAACAGGTTAAGATTGAAGCTTAAATCTAGCTTCATTTGACCAGCTGACTGTGCTACTCATATCAGAATCTCAACTTATAAAATACAAAAAGGCATCCATAAGAAACAGGTTGAAATTGACTGGTTAGATCAAGTGCAGACTAAAAAATTTCTGCCATTAGGTTGCAGCAACAGATAAAATATCAATGGACGAAAAAAACAAGCATCAATGGAGTATTAGATCTTCCCAAAGAGAAAGGCTAACTGATGCAGAATAAAGGATGCTAATGATTATTAATTTATTATGTTATTCTTATTTCTAAGAAATTGTAAGAATGGTGCACTTCTATGATTTAGTTGGATTTGGGATTACAAACAGTTATTCATAAAAAGGCTAAAAAGAAGTTTTTTAAGCAAGCAAGAGGACTCAGCCAAAGAAAACTGAAAGGGAAAAAAATAAGGAAAAAGAAAAAAAAATGTGAGAAAATATTCTGACCAGAGATAGTTGAAAAGCCTGTAATATTGGCAATGGTTCTGTACAGATCTGGTAATTGTTCATAGTATATTCAAGACAATTTTGAACCATACTCTTGACATCATCCTGCATGAAAAGAAAATGTCAAAATACAACAAAATTCAAACTGATACTAGAACCCAGATTGAAGTATACTAAATCAACTATCATGAAACTCGTACAAGCATACAGGTTTTAAAAATGAGTCCCTGGGGATGCAGGGTTGGATTCGAAGAATTCAAAGCTATATTTTTAATAAGTCAAAGTCAGAGACAATAAAATATATTATGAAAAAATAGATCCACGTTCCTTGAATCTAACCATCATACAACTATTTGAATCTGTTCAGTAACTCACCAAAATGTAATGCAACACCAACACATTTCCCTACTCCAATAAAATCAAAATATCCACAACAAACCCTTGGAGAAACCAAAAGAATGGCATCATGGCAGAGAAATGTTATTATTAATTATTTCCAGCTCCCTCCCCCCTGGCTATGTTAAAATATATACTGATTGTTTTTTTCTTAGTGGATCTTTATGGTAACTGTCTCAGTTTAAAACAAGTAATATAGGCCTACACCTACTATTAAGTTTCAACCTAATACTTTTCCTATTTCAGACATCCCTCTTAAATTTCTAAACATAATGTTACAATATCAACCAAAATCCGAATTCCATGTCAACAGGTGTTCTTCAACATAACCTGGATCTACCCTTTTAAACTTGGACTTCACATTTCCAAAACCGACGACATTCCCGCATCATTGTAAGACAGCCTTCACAAGATTCACACTACAGCATTGCAAACTTACGTGACAAGATAAGTAATTTATCTTAACATCCAGAACTTAATGAAAGGATAGTATCAAATCAACAAAATTATGAATGCATAAATCAATATTACTGAAGAGCACATGTTTTTATAGTCTCATAAATGCATTTCATCAATAAAAAAACTGGTAAATAAATTGCAATACTATCAACAAAAGACCATAGCAGGACAAACAAACAGCAAGTAAAACATGGCAAAGAGAAAACAAGAGCATACAGGGAGATGCAGAATTTCACAAAGATTTGCTATCTCTGGCTTCAGTAAAAGATGTAAGCTCCTCTGCTGTTTCCTTATTTTGTCAGTTTCGACAGTGTTTCCTTGAGATCTCGCTGAGTCTGACATTTGATCAAACAAACAAATGATAAGAACTAGGAACTGCAATTCACATTACCAAACAATGCTGGGATAAGGACAAAAGACAGTTGAGGCAGCACGCCCAAAAACTGTCACTTTGAGACAGTAAGGAAACCTGGTTTTGTGTGTGAGGGTGGGAATCAAGCAAATTATTTCTAGGGCTGTGACAAAAAGAATAAGGAAAGGCAAGTTAACTCAAATCTTAAAAGTTGGGGACGGAGGAAACAAGCACTGTATAGCAGGAGTTTGGCTGGTAATAAAGAGGTTTGTACGTATTTCCTTCAGTTTGAAGATGAGAAAAAGAAAAGAGCAGAATGTATCTTGGCTATGATGAGTGGAAACCCATAGAAATAGATAAGAATCTTCACCAAAGATGGGAAAAGCCACCTATATTACTCCCTCCTTTGGCACTATTTGAACTCTGAAGAACTTTTCTCCTTTGATTGGTTCCTATATCTTCCCTCAGATAAACCAGATTGACTACTCTACAACTTATTTCACACTCACTAGGATAAGATTAATTCAGTAAGAATTTAGGTATCATTTTGATCACCAATGAGCTTGCAACAACTCTTGCTGTGTGAGTGATATGTTGTAAACAGCTGTTTAGCTGTCCTTAGTGTGGATAGTTAGAAGTTAGTTGTGACAGCAGTCAAAATAGACAGCTCTCACTAATTGTTTCTGTTGCTTGCTCAGCACTCTAAGAGTAGTTATATCTGATGTAATAGATAGATTCAATACAGTCATCCAAATCACATTTTTCTTTCAGAAATTCAATTTTCTCTATCTTTCTCTCTTAACTCTTGTTATTTATCAATGTCATTGAACTGCGAAAACTCAACAAACTGAAACTTAATAATGATGGGGACAACTAACCTTCCTTGTTCCTAGTAGATAACTTTGAAGAAGGCTGATCAACATTATTGGTCGATTTCCTCCAATCCTTTTTTACATCTGATAAGGAGATCTGCCTAAAAAACAAAACTCAAACCCACTTAGGAGATAACGAAATAAGCTTATCCCTTTTCAGTTGCATGTCAAATTTTATTATTATCAATGGTATCTGAGGTGTTGATGGGATGTGACCCATTTCCCAGAAACAATACAATCTTCACAGACAAACTAAACTTTAGGTTGTTATAATGGTCAGGGAGTTTCTTAACAATGTGTAGAAAAATCCTACTTGGCATCTCACATCTTCCTAGACATAAAACCAAATATGTATTTTCAATATACAGAGAAAGATATCTTCTAAGAAAGAAAAAAAAAAGAAATTATGTGAAAGTTAAACTTAATAAAAGCAATAAAACATGCCAAATTGCCAATAGGCACGAGCATTGAATGGATTAAAATTCTTAGTTTGTATTAATTCAGGAATAAGATTGATTAATTCCCTAGCATTAGCTAAAAAATAAAGTACCTTATCCTTTTGGAACATGACCCACTGGTCTCCACAACATTGCTGCATATCCTTGACGGGCGAGTATCCTCAAACAAGTTACTGTTATTGTTATTCTCCACCAACATAGCAGAAGCATCTGAATGCTTGTCCATCATTGTTCTTTTTCTCTTAGAAGATATTGATTTTTCATCCTTAACATGCTCAATACGTTTCCTAATCAGATTTTCATTTGATATGAAATCCTTTGATCCTAAAATTTGTGATCTCTCCTCTTTGCATGAATCAAACTGAACCTTTTCACGTGCTTCACTGGGCTCACAACTTGCAGTATTAGACAGTACCAATGGATTTACAGTCACATCATAATCTGATAGTTCTTTCACTGGCTCACTCAACTTAGGCTCAGCTTTCATCTCTTTACCGGTGGCACCTGCAGGCAGCCCAATATCCTTATCATCCCTGGCAGAATCTAAACAGTTCCCTTTAAGACAGCCATCAATCTTGCCCCCAACCCCATCATCACCTTCTTCAGTTGACCTATCCATCCCATTTGTCTTCACGTGGCAATCTGCCAGTCAAAAGTTAAAATATTAACATGAAAAATATACTAACTAACACTAGCACACCTCACTCAGCCACATTTTCAACTATCCAAATTTTAATAACAATACAAACTATTGAGAGACTAGCTTTAAGTCCCATCTTCATCTATAACAGCCAAAGTGAACTGAGTGAATGAGTATGAGAGATAGAAAACTGCATGTGATTGATATTTTTTTATACAGAAAATTTAGGAGGGAATTATGGCATTGATAATTGATTGAAACTGGTAAAATCCAATAACAGAATCCCCTAGCTCTTCATTTTTTTAGTATAAATTAAAATTGATTGGTACTAGTAAAATCCAATAATAGAACTCCACCTAGCTCACCATATTTTAGAATAAAAGTGTAACTGATATGAACCATCTCATAACCACCCCACTAAACTCTAACTGACTGCACGAGTTTTAATAACACTGCGACTGATCTGAAACCGATTCATAACCACTCTCTCTTCAAGAAATGAAATTCCTCAAATCTTTCAATTTAAAAGAGTTCTTCAGTTTAGCTTAAGAACTAAGAAGGGATAGAGCAAGATACTTACGCTCAGTCACTCTCCTAGTTCTGGGTCTCGAAGAAGCTTCCACGCCACGTTCCTCATTTTCATCGTGTCCATCCTCGCTGGCTTCAAACGACAACTGTTTCCCACTGCAATGCCTCTTCTGCCGCATCCTCGAACCCGAATCCCTGGAAGCCGACGAAGGAGAAACGTGCTTCGTTCTCTCAGATCTCCTCAACGGACTCGGCGTCTCCATCTTCCTCTTCGGATCCATCCAGCCCACGGACGACGGCGGAGTCCTCTTCTCGAGACGCTCCGACTTGCGATTTGGAGTGGTGGAGGAGGTCGCAGCGACTTTCTTCGACAATGTCTCTCTCGAAGACCTTGTCATCGGTCTTTTCTCCGGTACGTGACTGGAGCCGTGCGCCATTTCCTAGTATTGAAGCCCAAATCACTAACCCTAATTCGCCAACAATAGTTGTTTCGGACACAAGATGTTGAAAATGGTGAGCTCAGAGACTAATTTTACTCACTTTGGAGATAACTGTCTGAAAACAGCTGCGGTGGTTACTATTCGTGGTAGTTTGATGCTATGTTACCATCGAGGGGATTCACCCAACACTGCTATGCTTCACCTATCCCGAGAATACCAGAAAAACTTTTCTGATGAAATAATACCATTGGCTGCGAAAACGAGGAAAAGGGTATTCTTGACCATCTACACTCATGCCAATTTGTCTTTTACTCTGTTAAGAAAAGGGGGTGAGGTACACGACAGGGATAAATTACAATGAATTATGGTATACTATGTATATAAAATTACACTTCTAGCCTTTCTTACTAGTTAACAAAAGTCTTAATACAAGTATTTTTACTTTTTCTACCTTTCTTGATTTTAAGTAACATATTTAATTTTTTAGAATAATGAATTTTGAAAACCATCATTAGTTAATGTCATTTCTGCAAAAGTCGCTGTTATAAAACTATTTATATTCTTTTAAAACTTACTATTTGTGATTGATTTAAGTAAAGAACATACTTTTTTTTAAGGTTTCCTTTATGCTTTACTGCACATGCTTTGTTTTTTTTACCCTTTTTATCTTGTTATATATTTTTTTATGAAACGAAATCTTAATGACATAAAAAAAATATGCTATTATATAAATTTTTTCATATAAATCAAATTTCTATTTTCTAGAAAAATAAATAAATAGTTTTATCATTATAATTTTAAACTAAAAAAGGCATATTTTTATTAAAAAAATTTATTACTACTATTTATATCTGTACAATTTTGAATTATTTAAACTAATTGATATAATAAATATTAAATTTAAATTTTATATACTTTATTTTATTTTTTTAATTTAAACTATTTTATATTAAAAAATTATAATTTTCGTTCTGTGTAATTTTTACAATTATGTAATGAAATATTAACTTCTTTCAATTTGTATAGTCAAATCAGTGAACTACATACAAAATAAAAATATATTTAAAATTTTTCTAAACAAATAGTAAGAATAATACAAATATATATTAAAATATAACGATAGTAATGTAAGAAAATTAAATACCTTAAATTAAGGTTATAAAGTTTAAAAGTTCAAAAATAAATCACTTTGAATACTTTGTAAATATTTTTTTATTAGTTAAATTAGTTTATAAGCTAATAATAGCATTGGAATAGATTCTAAATATCTTTATAAAAAGATATTGTTAAAACAAACAAAAAATTGAATTATATTTTAAAATTATTTGAAATTTGTTTGTAAAATTTGTTCTAGATGAAGTTTATATCACATAAAATTTCTCAAGTAATTTTCTTAAGAATATTGTAATGAGATGGTAACATCATACTTTTAAATATCATATTAATTATTTTATTTTTTATCTTAAAATAAGAGTTAACAAATTTTATATTCTGATTTATGTGATTATATTCTCAATTTTAAAAGTATTTTGTATTCTAGATAAAGTTTAAGTGTCTGATTGGTATCAGATAAGTCATGTCATTCAGTCTCGATAACTGACCGACTGCATTAATATACATTAAAGACACCCAATATACCAATATATCAATATACCTCCTTATAACACACTGATCATGCTAGAAATTAGTTAACACTAATATTTAATAGATTCAATCCATTACAACAAAGACCTATAACTAAACACTACGTGTACTTACTTGATCATCAGAGTACCTTTTTTAAGTCAACCTCGATCGAGCACCAACAATTAAAAGAGGAGACTTGAAGTAAGGAGCGAGAAGGCGACTGACATATTTTCTAGGCCCACTTTATCTATACAGATACAATTGGCGTCCACCGTAAGATCAAGATAGAGTCAAAGCAAAAAAATGGTATCAACAAGACAGAGAGAATGACAAAGCCTGAGCAAATGACTATGTTCCAGACCTTACAGAAAGATATGACGAAGATGCGCCAGAAGAATGAGGAGGAGATACGAATCCTCCGATAATAGAATTTTCAAATAGAGCAATGGGAACACAAACTATTATTTTAGAGGAGGAACTTAAGGAACATTCCTTTACTGATCAAATCATGGAAGCACAATTTCCTCCTAATTGGAAAGGTTTGAACATTGACAAATATGAAAATAACAAATATAATTGTTAGTATTTAGATCTGTTATCATATTATTTTGAATATAATATATATAATTATTATCATTTAAATATGTTGAGATATTATTATGAAAATAACAAATATAACTATTAGTATTTAAATCTGTTATCATATTATTCTGAAGATAATATAAATGATTATTGTCATTTAAATCTGTTGTGATATTATTCTGAAAATAAGAAATATAATTGTGTCTATACAGGTACAATTGGCGTCCACCACAAGATCAAGATAGAGTCCAAGCAAACAAATGGTATCAACAAGACAAAGAGAATGACAAAGGCTGAGCGAATGACTATGTTCCAGACCTTACAAAAAGATATGACGAAGATGCGCCATAAGAACGAGGAGGAGATACGAATCTTCCGAGAATAGAATTATCAAATAGAGCAATGAGAACACAAACTATTATTTTAGAGGAGGAACTTTAAGGGACATTCCTTTACTGATCAAATCATGGAAGCACAATTTCCTCCTAATTGGAAAGGTTTGAACATTGACAAATATGGAAATAACAAATATAATTGTTAGTATTTAGATTTGTTATCATATTATTTTGAATATAACATATATAATTATTATCATTTAAATATGTTGAGATATAATTGTTAGTATTTAAATATGTTATCATATTATTCTGAAGATAATATAAATGATTATTATCATTTAAATCTGTTGTGATATATAGTATTATGAAAATAACAAATATAATTGTTATGATTTAAATTTGTTATCATATTATTCTGAAGATAACATATATTATTATTATCATTTAAATCTATTGGGATCTCTGAAGATAACAAATATAATGGTTGTTATTTAAATATGTTATCATATTATTCTGAAGATAACATATATATGAGTATTATAATTTAGAATTGTGTGATCTTATTTTGAAGATAATATAAATTATTATTGTCATTTAAATCTGTTGTGATATTATTCTAAAAATAACAAATATAATTGTTATGATTTAAATTTGTTATCATATTATTCTGAAGATAACATACATTATTATTATCATTTAAATCTATTGGGACATATGAAGATAACAAATATAATGGTTGTTATTTAAATATGTTATTATATTATTCTGAAGATAACATATATGATTATTATAATTTAGAATGGTGTGATCTTATTATGTAGATAACAAATATAATTATTGTTATTTAAATATGTTATCATATTATTCTAAAGAAAACATATATAATTATTATTATTTAAATATGTTGTGTATTCTCGTAAAAAAAGACAGATGGGAAGAGATCAGGCAAAACTCTAAAGGAAGACTCCCAAAATTAAGATAAGTATTATTCTATGCAATACATAATACACTGTGTATTTTATGTTCTTACCCACTTGATCGTTGGAGTATTGACAAAAGGTGGAATCGCCTCATCACATATATGATTGTTTTATTTAAATTTGTTGTGATATTATTCTCGTCAAAACAGACAAATGAGAGGAGATAAGACAAAACTCTGTAAATAGAGGATGACTCTAAAAAATAAGATAAGTATTATTCTATGCAATACTGATGTATTTTATGCTCTTACCCACTTGATTATTGGAGTATTGGAAACAGGTCAAACCCCCCTCTCATTGTGACTATCACACATCTAGAAAGTTTTCAATTATGACAAAATTTTGTCACCATTCGGTCAAGTAACCTTTGCCTTAACATGACAATCCCTCCCGATGCGCAAAGACTCTTCATCCAAGGCAACTTGCTTAACAATTAGCAGCCATTGTCGAACGAACGAGTCACTACACGCAACAACTCGGTTAAACACAACCGCTTAACAACTAGCGACCCTTACCGACTGAAAGATCACTCGGTTAAGACAGTCGCATAACAGCTAGCAAGCCTTACCGACCGAAAGACAACTCGATTAAGGCAACCGTTTAACAATTAGTGACCCTCACCAACCAAAAGATCACTCGGTTAAGGCACCCGCTTAACAACTAGCGACCCTTACCGACCGAAAGACAACTCGGTTAAGGCAGCTGCTTAACAACTAGCGACCCTTACAACCGAAAGACAACTCGGTTAAGGCAACCACTTAACAACTAGCGATTCATACCGACCGAAAGATCACTCAGTTAAGGCAATTGTTTAACAACTAGCGATCCTTAACGATTGAAAGACAACTCGGTAAAGGCAACCGCTTAACAACTAGCGACCCTCACTGACTGAAAGGTCACTCGGTTAAGGCACTCGCTTAACAACTTACGATCGTAAGACAACTCAGTTAAGGCAGCCGCTTAACAACTAGCGATTCTTACCGACCGAAAGATCACTCAGTTAAGGCAGTCGCTTAACAACTAGCAACCCTTATCGACCGAAAGACAACTCGGTTAAGGTAGTCACTTAACAACTAGCGACCCTTATCGACCGAACTCTTCGGCCAAGGCAGTTTGCCTAACAATTAGCAGCCCTTACAAAACACACAACAAATTGGTTAAGGCAGCTGTTGAATAACTAGCAACCCTTACCGATCGTCACTTATTTGGATAAGGCAGTTCGCTTAACAACTAGCAGCCCTTACCAAATTGAACAACTACTCGATCAAGACGGTTCGCTTAAACAACCCTTACCAACCACGAGTTCACATACTCAGATATTGCCTTCAAATTGGCCATCACATAAAGTAGCTTGCTTAACAATTAGCAGCCCTTCCCGAAGGAACGCCACATTACATGCAAATCTTCGGCTTAGTCAGCTTGCTTAACAATTAACAGCCTTTCTCGAACGAACTCTTCAGCCAACCTTCCCGAACGAATGCGTAATGCGCCAATACGATTAAGGAAGTTTTGCCTTAAAACAACAATCCCTACCGATATCCTAAATCTACACCCTTTAGCTAAGGAAGTGATACAAACCAAAGCAACCGGTAGATGACTAAGGACATATCAAGCACCTCACGAAAATGTTAGCCATCTCAGTATACAAATTTAGGCCCCACCAAACCTCGAGAAAGCATCAACGGAAGAAGAAGCTATAAACCATAACATCAGAAGTTCTTCCTTCTAGTCTTTTCCACAAGAGAAAAATTATGTAAATAAATTAGGCTCACTTTAGGGGTCCAAATAGCAAACATAGGCTAGAATAAGGTGCCTTTAGCATAATAGGGCGTGTAGGTATCATTTTAGCTTGTTCCTGGCCCTTTAGGAAGATATTTTGACCTAGTTTCTAGAAGGACAAGCCTAGGATGCAGGATTGACTTAGTCAAACCCTAAGGCAACCCCCTTTTTCCCTTTTCCCATCCTACCCCTCTTGCTTGTTTCCAAGACTCCTTTCCCTATAAATAAGAGGTCTACCCATTGTATTTTACAAGTTGAAATTAATAGAAAAATAGTTACTCTGCACAAATTGTGTGAGGTGTTAGTGGAGTTTGAATTCCTCTTAGCATTTAGGTCTTATCTTGTGAGTATTGAGAGCTCTCAAGTGGCGGCTATCTTCACTTATCTTAGAGGCCAATCACACTCCAAGTGGCATGTTCCACTTCTCAAATCCACCACATAAGCTTTCTCCTTCCTTCATCTATTCTTCCATTGTCATTCCATTTTTACTCTTTGTATCATGTTCTTGTTTGGTTTTCCTTGTTTCCATTCAGCAATTCTATTTTGGTTTCTTCTCCTTGTTCTTTAATTCCACCTTCTACCATCATTTTCACCTTATAATTATTGTCTTTTCCTTTTGCCTTTGTGAAATGAACCTTCACATCTACTTAACCACTTGGTTAAGTTAATGTCCAGTGGGGATTTTCCTAAGGTCTTTACTCTTAAATTCCTAAAATCTCAATCTAAGTAAAGTGTCACACCATAAAATGAACAATCCTAAAATTAACTCACATCATGAAGCTTCATCCCTGAGCCAGTCCCTCCTGAACGGTTAAAATAAAGTTTGCTTCGAATAAGGAAACTGTCTTAAAACAACAATCCTCAATGCCTAGTTAATGTTCAACCTATCTAAAGCTCGACACAACTTATTTAAATCATATTGATCCAGGTATCAGGTCGATGTTCAATCTGTTAAAGACTGAACTTATTTAAGTTATATTTATTCAAGCATACGTTCAACATTGTAAAGCAATTCAAAAGCCCGAGCGACATCTAATGGATCTTAGTCATAATGATCGTTCGACATACATTATTAAAACTATACAAGTGTCAATAGAGGCATTTAAACAACTACTGAAAATATCAAAAGCAATAAGGCCATTTGGTCGACAATCAAAGAAGGACAAGAAGTCACTTCATACCTTGAAGCATCCAACGGTCATTAGGACAAGTGTACCAGTTGGTACTGGACAAGCCATGTCACTCGGTCTCGGTGACCGACCGACCACATTAATAGACATTAAAGGCACCCAATATACCAACATACCAATATACCAACATACCAATATACCACATACCAATATACCAACATACCAATATACCTCCTTATAAATCAATGATCATGCTAGAAATCAGTTAACATTGATATTTGATAGATTCAGTCCATCACAACAAAGACCCATGACTAAACACTATAAATAAACCCTTTACAAAGGTGTAAGGTACGCTTTAATCAGCTTTCACTATACAGACAACACATAGTACTTACTTGATCTTCGAAGTACCTTTTTCAGGTCAACCCCGATTGAGCACCAACAATTAAAGGAGGAGACTTGAAGTGAGGAGTGAGAAGGCAACCAACACATCAACAATTTTACAACCAGTTCCAAGTACTATTTAGGTCCACTTTGTCTATACAAGTACAAAATGTTACAAAATAAATCAAGTAGTTTTTAAGAAACATCATGACTAAATAAAATGAAAATAATAATAAAAATAAACAATAAAAAAACATGATCCAAAAAATTATTCAAAACATTTTCTAAATAATTTTCCAAAACATTAAAAGAAAAGATAAATTATAAGAAATTTTCATATATATGGGATGGGAGGAGGGGATTTGGAGCAGGGTAAAGGGGAGTGACTATATTGATCCATGTCTAATTATTTAAAGTTCTTGCTTTAATTCTTTTTTTTTATTTCATATAATTTGAAATATTTTTTTATAATTAAAAAAAACATAAAGTAATGATAAAAATAATGTAAAATTAATTATTATTTTTATTTAATGTGTTATGATAAAAGAGAGTTACCTTCTTGAAAGTGTTAAAGAATAAGTCATAAAATTTAGCAGAAGTTGAATATGTATGTTGATAAGTGAAATGGAGTTTTATGGTTGCAGGTCAAGTCATAGGCCCTCATTATTTGCATTGTGTATTAAGTTTAATAAGGCTAATATTTAAGGCTTACAAATACCTCTCTTTTTTCATATTTTTTCTTTGATATGAATATGTTGTACGAGTAGGAGTAGAACCTACTCAATAAGAGTTCTTCAAACAAATTTCTGGAGATCTTCTATAGAACGTTCACTCATGGATAACTTAGTTATAAAATATATGGATAGTTCTCTATCTTAATATATAACTCTTATTATTGCAAAACTTATATATTTTTGGAATATATTATGAATAATTACTAAAAGTGTAAAATGTTGATTTATATCAATTAAGTTATGTTATGATTAATGTTTTCTCTAAGAAAATTTTATTACATAAAAAATTACACTCCCAAGTTCTAATTAAACAAAAATTATTTATATAATAGTGGGTGCCACAAGACACACTTTAAGTTTGACATATCCATTATTAAAAACTTTTTTCAAAACTTTTTTTGTTTGCAAAACTCTCCTTTTTAATCAGATGGAGAATATTAACATGCAATCCTAAGGGATGAAAAATATTTTACTCAAGTTTTTTTTGCTAATTCGTCTATAAATAGCATACTATGTCTACTTCCCTGATCAACTGATCAAATTTCATTAAGCAGACTAATATTGTAAAGATACAAACAGGTAATATTTGGACTACAATCACTCATGGCTAAAATCTAGTCCAATATATAACGGATAATACAATTGTATGTAAGGCAACAAGTATGCTCATAGAATTAGAATTTCCTTCAATCTATTGGACTCGTTTTGTAGTTCACACCTTGAATCTTGCATTGAAAAATATTTGTGCAACAAAAAATATCAAAAGAAATAGTGATACTTATCAATAATGTTCTTGTATTTCACAAATTGATGATGATGCTACATTTCTTAAAAACTTTATTATGGGTCACTCTATGAGATTATCAATGTTTAATAACTCCAACTCATTGAAGTTGTTTTATAATGTTCGAACAAGATTTGTTTAAACCATAGTTATGATAAAAAGGTTTAGAAGTTTGAAAAAAAAAAGGCTCAAAGGAATGATTATTAGTGATGAATGGTCTTCTAACAAAAATGATAATGTGTATAGTGCACATTTTGTGAAAGAAAATTTGTTAACTAATAATTTGTGGATGAATGTTGATTACATACTTTATTTTATTGCCCCTATTTATGATGTTAAAAAAAAATAGACGCGAATATGACTACTCTTCACTTAGTAACAAAATTCAATTATTGAAATTGAGAAAGGTCATATGCCAACATATAAAGAGAGAAGTTTAACATTTATCATTTTTGAAGGTAGTAAAACATAATATTAATTTATTTTTAGATTAAGAGTAACATATCTCTTTATTGTCTTGCTCGTTCTTTAAATTCAAGGTAATACATTCTATAGTTAAATTATTTTATAATTATATTTTTTTGTGTACATATTATTTATAATATCGTAAATTTATAATATTATGTTAATTTATGTTTATATATTTGTAATGTAGATATTATAATCATGAATGGTTTAATTAAGATTCACAAAGACTTGACCCACATCAAGATGTGGAACTTACTCATGAAAGGAAGAAATGTTCTAAGAGATACTTTGCTTATGCGAATGTAAGAAGACAAATAAATATAAAGTTTGCAAACTTTTTACATGGAAGAGAAGATTTTGCTGATGTTGACTCTTGAAGGGATAAGGGTAAAATAGATGCAAAATCATGGTGGATTGCTCATGAAGCTCATGCACTAATATTTCAGAAGATAACTCTTAAACTACTTGGACAACCATGTTCTTTTTCTTGTTATGAAAAGAATTGGAGTAGTTACTCTTTTATACATTACTTGAATTATTTTTTGCTGATAAAAAAAATACATTCTTTGAAAAGAAATAAGATGACACCTAAAAAGATGAATGATAGTATTTGTCCATAGGAATCTTCGTCTTCTCTAAAGAAACTTCTCAAGATACAAAAAAGAGAAAACTAAATCATGAAATATTATAGAAGATGATTTTTCATTGAATGATAATGAAATTCTTAGCTTATCTATTGATGAACCAAAATTAGAAGTTGTATTTTTTAATAAAGATGAACAAATATAAAGTCAAATATTATGATTCACATAAGTTTATCTTTTGTTAATTTTTTTTTATAAATCTTTTTTTTATATTATGAAGTATATTAGTATATATATATTTGTATCTATCTATATATATATATATTTGTATCCCGTGTGCCATGATTTTCAATTTGTTTTCGTGTCGCAATTCCGTATCATGTATATGTTTCATAGGTTATTATTATTCTACATTATTCCTAGGATAAATGATGTGAACGTAGTCATTTACTTGTATGGCTGATAAAACCTGGTTAATATAAATACTAGTTCGGTTCCTGCAATAATGAAATACCATCTTATTAAAACAATACTTGTTCAACAGAATATTATGTTGAATATGTGCATAGAAAAAAAATATAAATATGTTCTGCAATGTTTAGTTGATCTGATCTTAACCGCGAGTAAACCTATTCTGCAGTTCATATTTTTCTGGCAATTGGGTTTTGGTTTGGCATATTTAAACTATTACTGATTGGCTGATTGATAATCTGCAACGTGTGTGAATGAGAGGAAGGGCCTAGTTTCTGACTTAGTGACAAACAACACATAAGATATTGAATATGATTGGAAAGAAACAAGTAGAAAGGAATAGAACAAACATCATGTTACAACTATATAATATATAAAAGTTTAGTCTCAAGTAGCCATTTTGATTTTTCTGCCGGCTTCTTACGCATTTATGCATGTTGACAAACTCTGATAACGTTTTTAGTCAAATGACCTTCATCTCTAATGTCATATTTATTTGGAGGCTAGCTAAATAATTCATTCATTGATTATAGTCATAATACCCTTTAGCAATGAATGACTCAATTCATATGAATCAAGCTCAAGCTCAAGAGTGATCTAATTTATCACTTTGATTTTGCATCCTCTTCTTTTGTTTCCCTACATTTTTGTTTGTAATATATTATACTAGTAACTACGCAGAATTTTCTTCATGGGAAGTCTTGTACTTGTCCACAAGATTATGGTTCATGTTTGGTTTGCTGCTTGGATTTGCTTAGGTGTGTGCTCTGCTTACGACCAAAATAATTGTATTTCAAATGAAGTTGGGCTAGGGACAAGGTACAGCTGCAAGTCAACGCAGGATTCATGCCAAACATTCTTGGTGTATAGAGCTAACAAAGATTTCAATACCATTTCTAATGTCTCAAAGCTCTTCAACAAGAGCTCTGATGAGGTGCTTCTAAAGAACAACCTCACATCTTCCTCTTTGTCCCTTGTACTCAAACAAGGTAAGGAGGTGCTTATTCCTGTTAATTGCACCTGCTCTGGCACGTATTATCAAACCAGTTTAAGCTATAAAGTCCTTGACAACACAACATTTTCCGAGATTGCTTGTGGTGTTTTTGAAGGGCTGCTCAGTCGTCTCACACTGGCTGAGGAAAACCTGTCACAAGGTAATAAACCAGAAGCTGGTGCTGAGCTTCTTGTGCCTCTCATATGTGCTTGTCCTGACAGTGAGAATTCCACCTGGAGCAAGAAGGTGAAGTACCTTGTCACGTACCCTCTTATAAGGGGAGACGAACCTGTCAAATTGAGTGAAAAATTTCAAATCTCACCAGAAGAGTTTTATAAAGTCAATGAGTTGAATTCCCTGTCAACTGTTTATCCTAACACAGTTGTTATAGTTCCATTAGAGGATGGTCCAATCAGAATACTGGATATTCCTGACTCTCCTTCTCCACCTCCAGGTTTTCTTCCTACAAATCCAGTGGGTAAGACACAAGAATACACACAACCATCAAATTTTTACATTGCAGGATCTGTTATTGGATTTTTGTTGCTCATAATATTGCTTGCAAGCGGATTTTACATAAAGAGACTGAGGAAAAGTGATGTTGTCCATTCCTTCAGTCTGACCAACTCCCTCACTTTGGGGTCACCAACTAGAAGCTCTCCGATATCTACACAAACGACTAAAAGCAATACAACTTGGTGCCTGTCCCCGGATCTTCTTGTTGGAATAAAGTACTACTTACTCAATTACACCATAGAGGAGCTCCAGAAGGGAACCAAGAATTTCAGTCAAGAAAACAACATCAGTGGCGAAGGTGACTTTGTCTACAAGGGAACAATTAATGATCTTGAGGTGATGGTAAAGAGGATGAGGTTGGAAGACACACGCCAGGTGATTGATTTACATTCTAAAATGAACCACATTAATATTGTGAACTTGATTGGTGTTTGTTATGGTGAGAGCAATGATTCATGGTCTTATTTAGTCTTTGAGTTGCCTAAGAATGGAAGCTTGAGGAACTGCTTATCTGATCGATGCAATCCGCTAAATTGGTACAAACGGACACAAATAGCCTTTGATATTGCGACATGTCTCTACTATTTACATTGCTGTTCTTTTCCTTCCTATGCTCACATGAATGTCAGTAGTAGAAACATATTCATAACAGCCAACTGTAGGGGTAAACTGGCAGATGTTGGAAGAGCATTGGCAGCCACTGCCACACTCACCAAAAACAATGATAGTATGGAGATTCCCAAAGGATTGGTGGCACCAGAGTTCCTCTCACATGGCCCAGTTTCTGAAAAGGTTGACATTTTTGCATTTGGGGTTGTGTTGCTTGAGCTGATCTCAGGGAGGGACAACTTTGATGGAAAACCAATAAAAGATTCCCTGAGATTCTTGTTGGGGGAGGCAAGTGAAGGTGGTTGTTTTGAAGGGTTAAGAAGTTTCATGGATCCTAATCTGAAGGATTACTCTCTTCCAGAGGCTTTATGTTTGTCATTTCTAGCAAAGGATTGTGTGGCAGATGATCCCCTGCATAGGCCAAGTATGGATGATATCATGAAAGTCCTTGCAAAAATGGTTTAGCCAAAATATGTGCTAAGCTGGTAATTATGAAATGTGAGAAATGTTATATTTATTATATTACCTCATTAGTTTTGTCTGCTACTTACTTGCCCCTCTTGTTTGTAGTTATTAAATATGCAAGGAATTGCTCGGTATGTAAAGTAAATAATCAAATGATTTTGTTGTCATTTCTCAATTGGCCTTCAGTTATGTCACCAATCTTTGTCCTTCAACACAGATGAATCATCACCTGAGCACTTGGTCTTTGGAGGATATTCCAAAAGCAGATGCCATTCTTTTGAAATATTCAAATTACCTTTAACTTTTGGAAGATTCTAAAATAAGGGTATTCTATAAGTAAAAGGTGTTTTTGGAATAAGAAAACCAAAAAATTAAAAAACCATTTTAGAATATGTAACACATTTTTTACTTCTGGAAAATGGTGAATCTAGAATTCATAAAATATGTTATGGAAATGTTTTAGATTTAGAAATTCTGAAGTAATTTTTAAAAGGATAAAACAGTATTTCCAAAATCTGATGGGGTGCAGAGAGAAATTTGTCGGAGTGCAGGAAGAAACACCCAGCAAGAAATACACCAGTTCTGACACCAAGCCCAACCACACTGGCCACGTTTTATTTCGGCCTCAATTAAAAAACTGGACTTGACTTCGAGTCCATTCCGCTTTTGCTACCTGCATTCCTTTAATTACTAACTACAGCCTATGATTTTTAAAATATTCATTCTACTCCTCGTCATGGTAACTTCTACATTACTTGGATTTCTAGAATTATCACAACATAAAAAATTTAAAATAATTTTTTTAGAATAAAATCTATAGTATAAGATTTTCAGAATATACGAGATAGTTTCATATTTTTTAAACGCGCATAACAAACTTTTTGGAATAAGCTTTCCACCAAACCTAATATTTTACTCTCTTTTTCTCTTCTTCTTCTGGAAGAGTGCAATGGAGAGGTATCATAAAAGAAAACACAATTACTACTCTCTTTTTTCTCTTCTTCTTCCTCCCCTCGAAGAGTGCAATGGAGAGGGAAGGTGTAGTTGGAGGTACAACATAAAAAGAACACACACACTGAAGGACAATGATAAAAAAAAAAAAGACAGGGAAGGTATTTTAGTCTCTTTTGCCGTTAGTATGAGAGTGCAAGTAGTAATTATGAGATGCAAGAAGAAAAACCGTCAATTTTGATAGTTTTAAAAAGTGCATCACATAACATTTATTTGACTTTATTATAATTGTTGGATTATTAAAAACAGTATTTTGTTGAAAAATATTGATAATTTAATAATCGACATGAGTTATACAGTATAATTTATGATAATTAATCAAAATAAAAAGACAAATGTTCTTAACCTTTCAAATTAAAATGTAAGCACTACCAAACTCTTAGTCCTAAATAAACATCACAAGAAAAATGAAAATTAAATTGAAAACGTATATCCTAAATAAACATTGAAAAATAACAATACCGCATGAGAAAAATCACTCTCCGACCAAAATTTCAAATCACATTAATCTGATAATTTATTCACAAGAGGTTTTTTTTATGAGATCTTCACCTAGGTGTAGGTGAGGCAAAAATTTGATGTAAAAGAATTAAAGCACCCAAATGCTCCTTTACAAATATAATTAATTCTTTCCCTGAAAAAAGAAAAAAATCTGATAATTTATATGTGTATATATGTCTTCGTCAATGCCTTGAAACACTAGTGTTTATCTCCGGGGTCATTGAGCTGCACTACGCGGTTGTTTAATTCCTGCAATGGTCTTGCATTGGACCTTGAGTCCTGCAAATTAAGTACAGGTAAACTTTAAAACATAACGACCATGTAGCTCCATCTTCCAGCAACTTTATAAGATGACACTCTAAAATTTAGTAACAAAACATGAAAAAGTTGATAACGATACTTCTCAACAATATATAGGTTACTAATTTCTTTAACTGAAAAAACTGCTATATGAGTTTGACTACCAACACAATCATCATTTTATAACTGATGACAGAATCTAAATAGTAGTTACTTACATGTATATATATATAATATGTGTGTGTGAAAAACTATAGTTACTTACATCTTCAACGGCCTCTTGAAGCAATTTGATTTGTTCCTGGGAAATGGATCTTACCTGATGAAAAACAAAGATTGAGTAGAGTATATAGAATTTGAAGGATAGTAAGGAAAAATGATAGCATAATTAGTTAGAAAATTGACCTCTCTGAGCACGGTCCAAATAACATTCTCAGAGCATGGAGGAGTAGTGAGCGAACCAGTATATCTGTAATACAATGACACGCTTGAGCCTTCTTTGACCATACTAGGATCCACTTCAGCCACTTCTTCTTCTGCTCCCGTGTGATCAGAAATGGCCTTTAAGCCTTTCGATAACTAGAAAAGATGTAAAAGGTATATATAAGAAATTTAGGGTCAGCATAATAGACATCTTTAATTAATTAATATGTACCAATGACACAAAAGGATCTTCTCTTCCAGCCCTGTATATTATTCCAAGCACTGCATATTCTCCTGATGGAGTTTGGTGCACCATGTGTAACTCTAGATCCAACCTGAAAGTTAGAGATATTTGTAAGGTTTAATTAATTTATGAGGGTGAGTAAATCTTTCTGGTGAATGTTTGAAGAATAAAACTAATGTGTATATGTATATATATTTGGACGTAGATCAGAATCATACCTTGTGCCATCTATGGCATGTTCAGAGGGAGAATGCCAATGGGACTGAATAAGATCATACTTAGTTCCATTAATTTCTATATTGCTTTTGCCTCCAACCCATTTCACCTATTCACAAAGAATTACTTTTAACCAAAATTGGTAAAGGGTCAACACAGAAATTATTATGAGTACAAAAATGATAATGCTTAATTGCATAATAACTCAGTGACAAACATAATTAAATATTCTGGTATTGACCAACCTTGATATCGTGGCCCCTATTTACAAGAACTACTTTGGATGGTTTATAATTGATCTTAAGTTCTCCCAAATTGTTTACTTTTTGAACACCATTCAAGAAATTAATCGGGGATTGCATGGATCCCTTTTTGCATAGATTCCATTCGGGTTCTATGTCTCCCCAGTTTTCTGGTCCCGACTTGCTCTTCATATCATAAGTAAACTCCTTCTCGTTCTCTGAATGTGCCATCAAACAATAAATCAATTAACATTTGAAAAATCTTACCAAAAGGTTTAATCTGATGAAAAGAAACTGCTTTTAGACCTCTATAATGTTTCTTTTACGTTTCTGTAAGAAGGGCACTATCGGACCAATCCAAACCTAAAAGCTTCTTTACATTCTGCCCTATATTTTGGTAACCCTAGAACTAGGTAGCAGTCAGTTCAATCTATCAGAAACCCAGAAATAATGTGTGTTTTATGTGTACTATTTCAATTTGTTTTTATTTTTTGATGCATGCATGCAATATTAAGAATATGAAAGTAATTAAACAAACAAAAGATGCTCACCAACTTCTTCAGACATTGTTATTGGACATGACAACAAAACAAGTGCTGTTAGTAAACTGCAAATCAAAGCCTGCTTGGTAAGATTTTCCATTTGACTCAACACCTCAGAGCTTTTGCTATGATATTTGATCGATGTAATTGTATGTGGAATGATGCAGAAAAGGAATAGAAGCGTGCTATATTTATTGACAATCACAGGTTACGAAAGTTAATTTAGAAACTGGAAATATATAGAAAGGGTCAAGGATATTTAAATGTGAAAAAACCATTACTTTGACGTCAATGAGACACTTTCATCTTTAGCATTGTGTCTTAGCATTTTTAGAATTTGCCATTTTCTACCAACCATATGTGTGGTTTAAACGTGGAGGTTTGTAGAAGCTCGTGTTGTGTCCTTAATTGAGGAGAATGTTGTGCTTCAGTGAATTAATTTCCAAAAATATGCTTTTTCTGGAAAAATGAAGACGTAATTGGCTCACAGTTCATCACAGAATGGAAAACAAATCGAAATCCGTAAAAGTTAAAACCAATCCTATCAAGCAATAGGAACCCTGCATGTTATTGACTGAAAAACTGCGTGAAGTGCTCTTAATCTCTCATACTCATGGTTGAGATTTCTAAGATGAGTTTATAATTTGAATAAAATAAAATAACTACAATGTTTTTAAAAGGGAGATAGTAACAGTGTTTTTTTTGTTTTTTTTTATAGTTTAAGCTATATTATTATCTTGTTCTTTTGGTACATATATACTTTTACATATATATTTTTAGAGTAATGAGATATTTTGACAACAGTTTTCCATCCAACAATTACAATAAATATTAATATTTATAATAAAAAAATTAAAAAAAAATCTACTACATACAAACTACAAAAAGTTAGAATTTATTTAAAATTAACAAAATTTAGAATTTTTATAAATAGTTAAAATTTAATATTTATTAGGTTACTGGGTAAAATACTTTTTCAAATAAACATTTTCGTACTTTTAAGATAGTGAAGAAAAATAAGAAGGATAAATTGAGCAATAGAAAGAACCTTATATATTATAAAGAGCACTCGGATATTAGAAAAATTCAGAGATAACGTCTTATTATTAGAAACATTTCTCTATTAGAATTAGAATTAGAATTGGCTAGACGGACACACAAAGTATTTATAATATTTATAATAAATATAATATCTGAAATTATTATAATAATATTGAATAAGTTTGAACATTTATTAAATTCATTATTTTTTTTATCATTTATGAATATTATTAACAAACTGTCGTCAAAAAGAGAATGAACTCCATTAAATGAGTGAAAAAAAATATTTAATCACTGTTCAAACAAACTTTATGAACATATTATCATCATTATTATTTTTTTATGATGATGATTATTATTAATATTATGTATTATTAATATTATTATTATTAATACTATTTTTATTTTTGTCAAACAATAATAATATTAATAATATTCATAAGAAAAAATATTAACTATTGATAAGAAAATATTATATAAGTAAATAATTTTTTACTAAAAAATAATTATTAAATAATCTAATTCAATTGGTTGAATTATTAGTTAGTTGATGTAGAAACTATGAAATTTTTTATTATTACCTAATAATAATTATTTATGAAATTTATGTACGGTACAAATAAACTCTGAACTTTTCCTTTTCAGATTGACTCTTAAACCTTGAACTTGGTGTAAAAAGTTACAGGTGATGTTCGGAAGTTCTATTGTTAAGATTCTGTTCATGGTTTTGTGGTAGTTCGTTTCTTTTAAACGCAAGGGGAGTGGAGTTCTATTCTGCCTCTACAATTTCTGCTATGAATAATTTGAAACAGCAGGGGTTGAGGTTTCGCTTTCTTGGTGGTACGGTAGTAGCTTTTTTGATGATGTTTCTTTGCTTCCTTAAAGCTACAGCAGACAGCAAAGGGTGTGGTTTTTAAGTAGTGAATGACAAAGAGGATCTACAGGTAGGGGTTTTTCCTCTGGACCCTGGTAAGTTTTTTTCCGGTCTTATGCATGGCAGACAGCAAATGTTATAATGGTTTCTGTTGTGGGAGGGCCTGGAGGTGTGCAGATGGTTATGAGGGGCATTGGATAAATGGGAGGTGTTGTCTTACGGCTCAGGCTCAAACAATAGGAAGCAAGTGTTATAGCTAGTATTTAATGGGGTGGTTTTTTGTTTTCAGCTGCTTTTTTAAGCATTGGACTTCTCTGTTGGCAAATTTCTCTCCTTGGTGGATGATTAATCCTTATGAGGAAATGTTGAGTAAGTTTGGTAAGGGTTGGTGGCAGGAGTAGTATCTGTAGTGGTTATATCTAGCTACACTTATGGGAAGTTTATTCTCTTTTTTGTGGTGATAATTTTTGAGCATGCTGGTTTTTACAAGGAAAAGCCTTGATCAGGGAAATAAAAGTGCTTAGCACACAATCACCCTGTGCCTGTTGCCAAAAACGTTGTGTGCAGGTTTTTTCTGCATAATTTTAGCAGCAACCTTGGTAACTCTTTTTCTCTTTTTGCCTGTGTTTTGGTTGTCTCTGACTTTTTTTTTTCTTTTTTTTTTTAAAGTTGGTTCTTGTATTTGTATTAGGGTGAGAGATCGGAAGGGTTTTAATTTATTTTATTTTTTCTGATAAAAAAAATAAAAAAATTAGCACATATATAATTTTGGAATATTTTAAAATTTTCTTTTAAAAAAATATTATCAGTAATTTTAAGAATTATTTTTTAAAAATATTATCAGTAAGTAATGATAATTGAATCGATAAGTAAATAAAATTATGTATTATTTATTGATTTTACATATAAATAATAATAATAATAATATTATTATTATTACTATCAATAATAATAATAATAATAATTAATAATATTTTTTTATTTTTATTAATAATATAACTATTTATGCTTCTTATTAAAAAGTAAAATAATTTGAATGAAAGATTTTATAAATACTTCAATTTTTATACACAAATTCAAAGTTCAAACTGAGAAAATCTCAAAATACCTACAAAACATACCAAAAGTGAGTTTAAACTAACTAAAATTACAAGTACCATTACATTGGTTGCATTATTTGTTATTACCATTATTATTAGTATTAAAAAAATAATAATTATCAAATTATATGTAATAATTATATGTAATTAATTTAATAATGATAGAATCTCATTATTAGTGGATCTAGTCTTCCTACACTTTTTTTTTATATATTTCCTATACATAATGTAAATACACAAAAGAGAATAAAAACATCTTTTTTTTTTCTTTTTTCCATCTTCTTACACACAATTTTCTTATATGGTATCAGAGCACCGATCTTGGTGCTTTGACAACCTCTCTATTTTTATCCGCTAAATAAAATATCATGTTTGACAAAGAAGACACTAGTAACGAGTCCGATAGAAACCTCGTATAAGGCTTTACTGTCGAGCAAATTCAACAATTGGCAAATGTTATTTACTCGCTTAACAATAACGGTAAAAGTGACATGTTTGTTAGCTCTGCCGCTCTACTTGTCCATAACTCATCTATTAATTCTGCTTTTACGAAACCATGGATTTTGGATAGTAGAGCAACCAATCATAATGCATCCGATTCACAAATTTCCACACACACTTCATTATCATTTATTCCAAATGTAAATCTGCCCATAGGCTCAACTGCGTGCATCTCATCTACCGGCACAATGTTCTTTGCGTTCCTTCTTTTAATCTAAATCTCATGTCTATGTCTGTTAGTAAGATAATCAGATCACTAAATTATTGTGTCGTCTCTTTTACACATGGTTGCGTTTCACAGGACTTGGCTACGGGATGATGATTGGCTCGGGTAAACAACACACAGGCTTATACTACATGTCCCTCTTTCAAACTAAGTCCACGCATCTCAAATTTTGACCGATCCTGATTTATGACACAAGCGACTTAGACGTCCTTCTCCGATATGTCTACAACTTGCATCTTCATTACTCCCTATCACTAAAAATCTCATTCTCATTCATAATAATTGTAGTATTTGTCCCAAAGCTAAACAAACAAAGCTACCCTTTCCTTTAAGCACAATAAAATCTCATTCTCCATTTAATCTATTGCATTGTGACATTTAGGGTCCTCATAAAACCCCAACTCATTTTGGAAATCGTTTTTTTCTCACTATAATTGATGACTATACTACATGTACTTGGGTATTTCTTATGACTCACAAGTCTGAAACCCAACATTTCTTAGAATCATTCATTACTTTTGCACAAAATCAATTTCAAGCATCTATTAAAACCATCTACATTGACAACGACGGATTGAAATTTATTTCCATGCGTAATTTTTTTTCTCAAAAAAGGTATTGAATGTCAACGCACTTGCGTCTACACTCCTAAACAAAATGGAGTAGTAGAACGCAAACATACACAAATTTTAAACATAGCACGAGTCCTCCTATTTCAGTCTCATTTACGATTAGAATTTTGGAGACAATGCGTTTTAATCACCACATATATAATTAATCGTTTGCCATAACCTTTACTAAAAAATAAATCACCTTTTGAGATGCTATATAATCGTCCACTTTCACTTTCTCACCTAAAGAAATTGCGAGTAGATAATATTACGAAGACACCGGGCAAATAACAATTTTTTTACTTTACAACACAAGTTAGGGGTTCATGATCTTCACCTACCAACTTGATGGGTGGTATTAAGAAAATAATAATTATCACATTATACGCAATTATATGCAATTAATTTAATAATGATAGAATCCCATGATTAGTGGATGCGTACCATGATAGTTCTTCCATCTAGCACTAAAATACAATACTACAAATATGAAATCCATGCCCCGGACGACATTTCAGCTGATGATACTTTTGGAAAAGAGTATAAATATAAGAAATAAGAAAAAGTATGTTTCCCTAAAGGAATTTTGAGCAAATATTTTTACGAAAGCACTAGACAAAGAACCGTTTTTGACGCTACGACACAAGTTATGGTTCATGATCTTCACCTACCAACTTGAGGGGTATTAAAGAAATAATAATTATCATATTATACGTAATTATTGTACGCAATTATATGCAATTAATTTAATAATGATAGAATCTCATGATTAGTGGATACCTACCTAATTAGCTTGTAATTTATATGCAATATTGTTTATAATTATCTTTTGTAGGATTAGTTAAAAAATGTCAATCTGTTTAGAAAAGGACGAAGCAAAAGGATGTATATCACAATTTTCAAGTGCCTATGAGTGATAAAAATTTGAAAACAACGAAAAAATTGTGTAAAAAACAAACAAGGATAACAACGAAGATTAGGGAAAAGAGTTTAGAGTTATATGCAATTAATTTAATAATAGAATCTCATGATTAGTGGATACCTACCTAATTAGCTTGTAATTTATATGCAATATTGTTTAATGATTTTTTTGTAATGAAAAGATGAAGCAAAAGGATGTATATCACAATTTCAAGTGCCTCTGAGTGATAAAAGTTTGAAACCAGCGAAAAACATGTGAAAAAAAAATCAAGGATAACAACAAATAGGAGGGAAAAGAGTTTAGAGTTTGCTATAAGAAATATGGTATAAATGAGAAGGTGTATCGTTTGACACTAGAGATTATAGAGAAATTTTCAGAGATGGATTCAAGGCTTGGCGAAAAGGAAGTACGCAAAATTCTGACTATTATAACTTGTCAAAATTAATTAATAGTACAAGTCAGCCTCTGGATTACAATTGGTGCCGATCTAAATCAAACGTACAAGCTGTAATAAATATTGGAAACCAACTCCTCCCATGACAGTTCTACCATCTAGGACTCAAATACGGTATATGAAATTCATGCCTTGGACGGCATTTGAGCTTATGATATTTTTGAAAAAGATTATAAATATAAGAAGCAAGAAGAAGTATGCTTCCCTAAAGGAATTATGAGCAATATTTTTACGAAGACACTGGAAAAGGAACAGTTTTTGACCCTAGAAAGTGGCACCAATCCTAAGTCATGAGGAAGGTGTGACTTCCTCTCTCACTTTGGCACCTCCCTATTATTTCTACACCTCTCTACTAAACGCACACCCCCTAAGACTCCTATACTAAAGACCTAAAGATGCTTTGACAAAAGAGGTTTCTTATGTTTCCCTCTAAGCACCTTCAAACAAAGAAATTACAAAAAGAAAAAACAAACGTCCATTAGCTGGTTCATGATCTTCACCTACCAACTTGAGGGGTATTAAGGAAATAAATATTATCATATTATACGCAATTATTGTATGCAATATTATACGCAATTATATGCAATTAAACGTACAAGCTGTAATAAATATTGGAAACCAAGTCCTCCGATGACATTTCTTCCATCTAGGACTCAAATACAGTATATGAAATCTGTTGATTTTGGCTTAATTCCAAGTCCCACATCGGTGGGTTCATTGTGGGAAGGAGGTTTGAGGGTTATAAATTAACCTTTCCTCCTTCACTTTTAAATATCCCAATTTGTAATATCTTCTCCCGTAATAATAAAAGTGGGTTGTTTCAGCTGTGCTCGGAGATTAGGCTAAATTGGCCGAACTCCGTTAACAATTTTCTGGTGTGTTTTTCCTCTTTATCTATTTTATTATTCCGATCTTTTTATTTAATATTATTTCTCGGGTAGCTCTATTAGGGTTCTGTTTTAGTGGGAAAATTACCCGTTTTTTCCAACAAGTGGTATCAAGAGCCGAAGGTTCGCCCTTGGGTTGTTTTAAATTATTTGTAATATTGAATATTATATTTTGAGTTTGTAATGGCAAATCAAGAAGAAGAAGCGAAGGATGTATCCAGAGTGTCGGGCTCCTCGTCATCATGGTCGAGGTTCCCGGTGTCCAC
>Ga0123342_1001712_pt1 | contig 36903 bp, 14 predicted proteins | sample Turbeawhitnodule_FD_89960 | JGI IMG/M metagenome (GOLD analysis project Ga0123342, IMG submission 89960) | Root nodule microbial communities of legume samples collected from Mexico - Turtle bean Mexico white nodule | ecosystem: Host-associated > Plants > Roots > Nodule | place: Mexico: Nepantla...
ATATATCTAAAAGTAAAAAAAATATAATATTAAAAAAAATAAAAATTTTTATATATATATATATATATATATATATATATATATATATATATATGGAAAATTGAAAATTACCCTTCATAAAAAAAACACAAACATTTGTCTTTAAATCACTCATAAATGTTAATATTATGTATGGTAAAATATATCGTCTGACTTATAGATGAAATTAATAAATAAAATTTTGATAAAATATTTTATTTATGGTTGGTAAAATATTTTTTTATTAGTTTTTTTATCTTATTTTAATAATTGTCCATATTAATGTTTTAAAATAATTTACCAGAGAAACTTATATTTTATTCTCTTCAGTTTTAAAATAATGAGAGAAATTTCTAATGTATAAAATGATTATAAAATTTGGATTATTGTTTCACTATTACATTATTTTTATATTATTAATTTAATGCTATACTTGTTTATTTGTTCTAATTATTTAATTGTTTGTTTTTATGTTTAATAAAATAATTTTTATAAAAAATTATAAATATTTTAAATTATAACGATGAATAAACGTTTACATGAATATTGTTTAAATTTTAATTCATATAAAAAAATTAGATTATAAAAAACACACCCTAGAATGTTATATTTAGATTATTTGCTTTAACATGTTGATGCAACGGTAATGTTAACTTTTACGATTGTAATTCTTATCATTACTGTTTCCCCCAATTAAATGATGATACGAAAGAGGAAAATTATATCGCTAAGATATGTAACCTTACATAAGATATTGTTTGTCACGTTATCATTGACAGCAAGACGCTATTAAAGAAAATGATGAAAATAGTAAAATCCTATATTATATAAAGCAAAAAGCTGTTTTCTTCTTGGAACCAAAACAATAAAACAAGTCTACTGAAAGAAGCAGAACCATATTAAAACCGATATTATTTTATCTTATCATGTTGCTTAAATATGATAATATTATGTTAGAAAAATGGCATAGTATAAGTTAATGAGTATAATGTTTTAATTTTATAAGAGGATTTCAAGTGAAGTCAATGTAAGTTTTCCTTGAAAAGTAAAAATAAAATTCCCCGTTGAGATTGGTTTTGTTTTCCCTCTGAAAGAATCCGAGATTAGCCAAGAGTGAGAGGAACGATAATCCCAACCCAATTACTTCGCTTTTTCTCTTTCTTTCCTATAATCTTGCCTTTTTTTTGCTTCCGGCGGCAAGGACCCTCGCGGTGGACCAAATTGCCCTCCATTTCCTCTTCAAATCACACCAAACCCTTCCCTACTACCTTTTCCACTCAGATTCTCCTCACACCACAGTCAACTCAACCGTCCTCTCTCTCTCTTCACGCTATGCGACCTTGAAGAACCATCTTCCGAGGCGAATGGATTTGGTAGAAGGCGTCGGAGAGAGCTCCTCGCCGCCGCGCGCCTTCAGCGGATATGGAAACTACGACGTACGCAACGACGTCTACAACCGCCTCCTCGAAACCGGCCACGACCAAGCCGTTTCCAATCCCGAGTTCCGCGAACAGTTGGAGGCTCACTTCAATCGGTTGCCTCCGAGGTTCCGCGATTGGACTCTCTTCTTACTATTTTTGGATTAGTGTCTTTTGCTTCACTTTCCATTGACTAAGTTAAGTGTCGATTAATCCGTTGCTGTTGTTTCAGTTATGGACTCGATGTGAATATCGATAAAGCGGAAGATGTTCTGTTGCATCAAACGCTTCTTGCTCTGGCAAAGGACCCTGACAAGCGTCCTGTTTTCCATATACGCTTCCTCGAGGTACTGCTATGCTTAATATTGAAGAACTGCTTACTTGCCTGTGGCTAACTCCGTTTGTCTTGCTATTTGGAATTTTGAATTTCAGTTAGCTTTGGATCATCTCTGATTGATTTTGTCGGATCTTTGTTCAACCAATTTCCATAATTTATAATAATGTATTTAGATTTTAAATAAGAGTTTAATTTTCATGCGCGGTCAGTGTAAAGATTTTTACACTGGTAAAATAATTAAGCTTCTCCTAGAAGTTAAAATTAGCTTTGGTGTAAGTTAATTCAAAAGTTAAATGAAATAGTTTCAGTAAGTTATTCTATGGACTAGTTAGTTTTAACTTGTGAGAGACATGTAATTCTTTTCACCTCCTTTTGTGTTTTTGGCAATTTCATTATCAGAATGACTTTTAATGTGTAGTTACTATAATAAAAATAACAGTAGACTTACCATATATGGTGATCTGCGGTTGGATGACTGTAAACATAATTTATTTACCTTGTCAGATGCATATCAATTATTTTTTTAAGATAATATTTATCTTATTCTCTTATTGGTAACTGTGTCAGCACGTGTGTTTGAGTCCATTCTTCATCTTTTCCTAGTATGGATTTAACTAGAAGCCATACTGGTTGTGTTAACAGAGACAAAAGAAAGGATTAGGGAATATTATCTGCCATTGATGTGTGCTTGGGCTATGACTTGGTTTTACTATCAAAAGCCTAAATCTGTGTTGGTGTTTGTTTTGTATCAGTGAATATGATGTATGTACCCTGCAATGTAACTACGAATGAATTGAAATCCAAAAAAATAGGAACGTATATTCTGGATATATATACACCTTGACCTGGGCATGAACTAACAAGATAGTTAAAGTACAGAAATATATAAGTAACAAAATCTGAAAGGGAAACACTAAGATGTTCTTTAGGTGTGGTCAGAATTACAATTTTACCTTGGTAAACTAAGCACTAAAGGTAGGTACAGTTACCAAGCTGAAAGTCAATTTTAATTGGAGAGAACACTAACACCTAAAGGGTAACGCCTAAGTTTTTCCATGAATCCTAAAAGTAAAGATGCTGCAGCATCTTAATTTGCATATACAGTCAATAAAAATAATCTTTTGGGTGGTTTATGTGTATACTTACAGTTTGCCTGTTTGTTGCTTATGGTTGCACTGAAGAAGCAACATATATGTTGATTTTGAAATTTTAGATTTTAGAGAATGTCAGTTACCTATCCGAAAGATAAACTATATTAGATTACTTTATGTGTCCTTGCTTCTTTGTTACACGAATTCCTGAAAGAGTTTTACTTTGTACTCTTTCTTAACTTATACATCTTATATTTAGTTGAGCGTTCAAGTGCTTATGTTTACATGGTAGTTAGTTGTTCATATGATCCATCCGATGATTTTCCCTTTCTTGGTCTTCCTCTACATCTGTTTAGTCGGCTATCTCATCTAACAAATTATTCTTAATGAGACCTCTATTGGTTTTCTCTTCAATACTTCCATTCTTCTTCTTTATCCTTAAATAAATATTTGTCAATTGTGAAACAATTGCCTTTTGTCTTCCCTTTTTTTTATTCATGCAATCAGTCTTTCATATTTCTTTCAGTTTTTTGTGTCTGTAACAAATTTACTTCTCTCTCAATTTGCTGGGCAGAATATTTCAACTAGAGCAGATGGTGAAGATCAACAAATTTTAAGTACTCATCATAGGATGGGGTCATCTCATTCTCATGCAACAAATGGGGTAGCAGTGCCATCTGGGAAAAGGTATTGTACCCGGTGAACATTGAAATATTCAATATATTTGCACACGCATTTTACAGGAAGAAGATGGATATTGCATGAGTTATATTATCAATTATGTCTTCATAATGTGTGACTTAAAATATCAATTTTGTATCTTTGTAATGTACATTATATTATTTTCACCAGTACGACGAGGGATATTGCAAATGAGTTTGAGCCTTGCTCAAAGCTTGAGGACTTAAATTTGGATGTTAGAAAGAACTCCAAGGAGACAGAGGAGAACTTTCTTGCTGACAACTTTTTTCCGAGGTACTTCCTGAATGAAGTTACAACACTGATCCTTACTTTTTTTAGTTTTTGAAATAGCAGTATGGCCACTTTTGTTAAAATTGGTAGACATGGCTTCAATTTTCTCTCCCTTGGAGAGGGCAGGAAAACTTAATTCTACCTGTTGCCAAATGTTTATTAATATTTACTGACAATATATTGGGATTGAAAAATACAAGTTGTAGTAGAAAGGCCTGTTGGATACTTGGATGTATTATTGTTGACATGACAGCATTTGTGGCAAAAAGCTTATTTTTTATATTATGTGGCTAGAACATTTTCTTATTTCAATGCATGTGTAACTCTTAAGCAAGGATTTGTTTGGAGAGGAGATCAAATCAGAGAAAAAAGATGTTCTTTCTCTTCTAACAATCCATATAGAGATTCAAATAAAGTAAAGTAGATGAGGCCCCAACATAAGCATCATGTGCATTGTAGAGTAACCCTTTCATGTTGAAGGATTTGTTTGGTACTTTAGAACATGTTTATTTTAAAAATATTGTTAATTTTTTTTTTCATTTTGGAGGATATTCCATTCCATCTGTTTTGTTATTTATATGTGATTTACAAGTTTCAGGACTATATTCATTATGACTGATAGACTTTAACCTTGTTTCACGTTGATGGAGGAACTGGACCTTTATATCTCAAGTCTATCAATATATATGTTACCTGAATATTTCAATTTAAAATACAGGCATGAACACTCAAGTATCCGAGTTCATGAAATAATATTTTCTACTGTTGACAAGCCAAAGCTGTTAAGCCAGGTATGCTTGAAGAGTTTATCTTATCTGTTGTTTGTGTTAACTTGTATATTTTCTAAATTAATTGGAAGTTTTGAAACTCCAAACTATAGTGAGCTGAAAAATTTGAATCCACTTAGCACAAAATATAAAGGTTTATTTTCCATAGTTCTATCCACTTAATGAAACAGAAATTTTCTAAAAAATTAAAAGGTATTTGATAATTGGAGATTTATTAAGAAGTTTTGGACTATGTGTTAACTTGTCATTTGAAGCATAGAAAAAATGAAGCCATAAGCTATATGAAAGCTTAGACTGAATTTTGGATACAAATGTTTTAATGCGTAGTTTTGGTGTATCATTGATTTCATACTGACAAGTTACATAGCAAATAAACATTGGATACAAGAGAGCTTGAGAGTGCAAATGGAAAAACTGGAGTGAATTTTACTGTATGAAAGTTTAGATGGAATGTTGGATACAAATGTTTTAATGCGTAGTTTTGGTGTATCATTGATTTCATACTGACAAGTGATTTGTATTTTTGAATATTCCTGTATTCTCTCATAACACATAAACATTGGATAGAAAAGAGCTTGAGAGTGTAAATGGAAAAACTGGAGTGGATTTTACTCAAAGAGCTTGAGAGTGGAAATCTGGGCTTTCCCTTGTATTAAGTGTAAATGTAACTTCACTATGTTGATGTAATCAAATGCGAGGTTATAGTTTGTTAATATTTGACAACATAATTGATGGATAGCATGATTGCTTTTAACGGATATTATTTTATTTTAGCTGTCAGCTTTGCTGTCTGATATTGGACTTAACATCCGTGAAGCACATGTCTTCTCCACAACTGATGGCTATTCCCTTGATGTGTTTGTGGTGGATGGGTGGCCAGTAGAGGTACACAACTACTTCTGATGAATGTGATGCTATTTGGTTTACCGTGAAGACCTCTGCAAAGTTGTATCTATGAAACCTGTCATTTTTCATTAACGTTAATTTTACTGTTGCATTTGTGTTGTTGCAAACACTTTATAACTTCTAATTGACTACACAATTTCGTACATGGTGATTGATCCCTACTACAATAATATGAGCCTTGATTTGATAGCAAATTGGGCAAGATGGCAATTATTTATGCCCACAAATGTTGCACCCGTGTCATATTTATTTATAAAAGAAAAATCTTACCAGTTTCAGTTCAGACAAAAAAATGGTCTTATATTGGGAGTCAAGTTTGTAGGATTTTAAGGGGGACTGCTATTATATTACCCTTATGACAGGGATGTGTGCTGAGTACAAATATCGCTGACTTTGCAATCTTGTGCTCAGGAAACAGATGAATTGTATGATGCTATGGAAAAAGCTGTAGCAAGAAGTGAGGTGCATTGTGTCTCCTTGACTTTGTATCTATACATTCATATGTTTGTTTTTTGAGATGTTGGATTTTTATCTATAAAGAATGAACGAATGAATGATTCTTAATTTTTCACTGGCTTGTATTTCCTGGAATGTAATTGAAAGGAAATGTAATTACTCTACATTTTCCTTGAAAATGGCTAATGAATATGGGACTTATAGGGAAAGAAGACTTGATATGGAGGAATAACCACTGATAAATAACAAGCCTAACAGACATCCTGGAAGCATTTACCTTGGCCAGTAACCTTTTATTCAGGTTAAAAAAATATTGAAAGTGACTGATCATTTGCACTTCTAGTATAGGAATCCTAGTCTCCGAACTGCTCCTTGAAATAATGTCAATGGGCTGTTATCCACAGGAACACCAAAAATTAATACTCTATTGTTAGAATGTGAAGGAAGGAAGAATTATCTGATTAAAACCCAGCTTATTGCTATGTCCACATACAACATCAGCCGGCATCACCATTTCCAGAAGATCTTTCACTCCTTCCTGCCTCCAAACCCCTAAGGTGGATATTCTAAAAATTATCTAAAGCTGGACAAACTCACTGATCATACAAAATGCTGATTGGTCAATTCGAAATCTGCCACGCAGCATCTGTGAAAATGATGACTATTTGTCCAATCTCCATAAATACTCAAGCACAAAGATTAGGAGTAACAAATCGTATCAGGACACCAATGTCTTTGTAAGACACCTTTAATCTTTCTATATTGAGTACTAGAGTAAAAAAGTAGCATTATTTGAAATTCATTTAGCAGTGTCCCAACCTGTGCTTTAGTTGAAATTCATTATCCTTAACTTTTGACATGTGATTTATCCAAAGTGTAAAATGTCAACCCCCCCTTGAACCCATGAATACGCAGAAAACTAATTCTGTTCATCAGATCCCTTCATTAACAGATAATGTATATTGCTACAATCACTTGATGCATATTAGCAATAAACATGATTTTATAAAAATAAAAAATCTGATGGAAAATTTCATTCAAATCATATCGTAATACATGGTTAAACAGAAGAATGAAAATTTCACTGTTGATACGTTATTCAATTTAATGGTTTCATTGCTTGGGAGAAAACTGTTTCTGTTGTAAACTGATTTCATTGATTATGAAAGAACGAATACAAGATACATTGCTCAGCCTGTTAATATCTATACATAGGTGTAGGTTCTGAGTCAGATTGATGTGACAGTTGTAGCTGTCACTACCTAAATGACAGCTTTTACACTTATTAACAGAACTAACATAATGCAATAAAAATCTTTAAACTGAAAATTACATAGAGAAAACATATTCTCACACCCCCCCACAAGCTAAAGGTAGGTGAGATTCCAAATAGAGCTCAAATACATTGATTTTGGACCTTAAACGAAAGAAATGCGGAGGAGAAAGTGGCTCGGTTAACAGTTTAGCAAGCTGGTCTGTACAAGGGATGTGCAGACCTGAATTTGTTTGCTGATAACTCTTTCAGTAAAGAAGAGGTCCAATTCCATATGCTTTGTGCAAGCATGAAGAATAGGATTATGAGCTAGGTGTTCTACTGTCTGATTGTCACAAAACACCACTGTTGTGAGGCAAGGAGCAGAAATTTCATGCATTAGAGTTTGAAACCAAAGAATATCTGCAGTAACAGCTGCGAGATTGCGATATTCAGCCTTAGTGTTGGACCTGGCGATGACAGTCTGCTTTGGTACCCTTTTAGAGAGAAGACTGTTGCTCATGTAGACTGGTTTCATTGATCTAAGAAAAAGAATGAATACAAGCCACATTGCTCAGCCCTGCACAACCTATATATAGGTGCAGGTGCTGAGTCGGATTGATTTGATTATTGTAACTGACTAAGCTATTAGATGACTGCTGTTGCACTTACTAACAGAATTGCTGCTCTGGAGTATTTGTGGTTTCAAGTGAGCACATGAAGTTCCTTTGAATTTTTCAGTGATAAAGTGTATCTATAATGGGATGACCGGAGTTTTATAAACATTTTTTGGGTTAAATCACGTATTAGCTGGAGCTAAGAGGTGTTTGCATTTCATTCCAATTTTTTTGGGATTTAGTAATAATTGAAGTTGGTAGCTCCTTTTGCATAGTATATAATCATGGCATATAAGATTGTAATAAAAATTCTTCCTTTCTTTAGGGGTCATGGTCCCATTCTTCAAATTCTCATTCTGCTGTTGAGAAAGCCTTAGCAACAGAGGGAAAATCGGGAGATTGGGAAATAGACAGGAGGTTGCTAAAGTTAGGAGAAAAAATAGCGTCTGGATCCTCTGGAGATTTGTGAGTTGTGTTGTTTTTTTAACTTCTTCTCTTCTCCATATCATGATATTTATGATTCATACCCAGGTATCGTGGAGTTTATCTTGGGGAAGATGTTGCCGTTAAGGTTCTGAGATCTGAGCAATTGAATGATGCCTTACAGGATGAATTTGCTCAAGAAGTGGCAATTCTGAGGTCAGTATTTTGCTGCTCAGAGTTTAAGACCTTACTGCATATCATAATTTGTTTTCCTAATTAATCTTATAAATTCTCTTTCTAAAAGATTATCAAATATTGGTTATTCTGTGTTGTACAATAGAGTTTATTTGGAACACTTGTGTTATCTTTTCCTCGAGGAACACATATTTGATTGATAAAGCTTAAATTGAAATATCAACCCAAGTACCAACTACCAAGTTTTAAGAAGTCGTTTTGCATAACAAAACCATCAGTTTAGGTAACTGCTTAGTTGCTGCATTCTTACAACTGTTTACTTCGTCAACCCTTGAAGAACTGGATGTCTGTTTACTAGAAACTTCTGACAATTGATGTCAGTTGTAGCATCCTTACAACTGGTTATTTTTCTCAATTGATTTTCTGTCCTGGGATTTCTCCATATACTATTTAGTTTTATCTTGTCTATAGGACACAAATTTAAAGACCAATTGCCAGTCACTTTCTCATTTAGGTTCCGTTCATTCTCTTCTTCCCTGAAAATCTTTTGACAATTTGACTTCTGTATTTCTGAATGCAGGCAGGTACAACATAAAAATGTTGTTCGTTTCATTGGTGCATGTACAAAGTGTCCACATTTGTGCATAGTAACAGGTATTGACCAATCCATTTGGTTCTGCAGATATATTCTTCTATATTATCCTATTTAATGTGGAAACGATAGCTGTCCTTATTCGTTGATATTTTATGGAAGTAAAGACTATTAGAATCTTGCCCCTGAAGTTTGAGATTAAAAAAAATTAAAAATTACTCACATCGATGCCCCCTTTGACCCTTTCTAATAGAACAATAATTAGTGAGGAAAAACTTATGGGATGACTCCTTATTTACTAGTGAGTTTCACAATAATGTTTAGCCGAATGTTTTAGTGAATTTGAGATGACAGAGTAAATTGACACGAATTCATAAGTTTTAAGAAATTCATATATATATATATATATTAACATTTTAAGAAACTGATACCATTATATTTTTTAAATTTAATTAACATTTTATTTTTCGTTACTTCAAATTTTCTCTCACCTGTATTATCTGAATAGTTACTGTTATTATTTGTTTGTATCATCTCTCCTTTGTCAGTATTGCTGTTTCACTTTTACCAGAAAGGTGCTAGGTTTATTCTAAATAGGAAATGTGGAGGATGTTGATATATGTATATATTTGTTGGTGTGTATGCATGTATTGACTTACACATACATAATATGATTAAGTATTGTAATTTTTAAAAAAAAAAATTAAATTTGTTTTGGTATAAGTTGAAAGTTCGCAATGTTAATTCAGATATTTTCACAAATTAAGCAATAAAAAAAATAAGGAGTTATCTTCTCATTTCTGATTTAATGTTTTTGTTCATTGCTATTCATTTTTAGTTGGTTAAATAAAAAATTGTTGTAATTCTAAGTTTTAAAAAAATAATAGGCATTTGAATTGCTATGGATGAGTTTTACAAAATAAAATTTAACTTGAACTAGAAGAAAGAAGTGCTTTAAAAAGTTCATTTATTAAACAATTGTTATTTTTGTTAAATTTTTCAATTGCTGCCACTGTAAATGAATGTTTTTTCCTAATTCAGTTTTTCAACGTATTGTTGAAAATTTTAAATACTAATATAACCCATAAAGTAAAATCTAAATATGGTCATGATCGGAAATTAATTAGCATGAAATTTTGTGGGTAAATTGACATCTAAGTAATTTCTAATGAATTTGATAATTTAATATTCATAATATTTGTTTTCTAAATTTTCTGTTTAGTTATTTTAAGATTTTTTTTTTAAATTATTGGTTTCTATATGTATTTATATTGAAATTAACTATAAAACACAAGTTACTTAAATCAGTTGGTAAAAGTCCTTTGTAGTTTGTTAAAAAATTCTTTGCAGTTGAGCTATTAAACAGTATTGAACAAAAAATAAAGCAAAGAGAAAATTAGAGAAATATTTATTTTTCGTTTTTCCTTATTTGCTTGATGATTACATTTAGATTAGTATTTTGCACTTTTTTTTGAAAATTTTAATTGTTACAACGAATTAATATTTAAATTTAAATATATAATTGCAAGCTGAAGTAATAGTGTGGTTACTCAAATATTAGGTTTTTTTTTCTTCTAAAAATAGTGTAGTCACTCAAATATTAAGTGAATTTTCTTTTCTGAAAATAGTGTAGTTAATCAAATATGAAATAATGGCATGAATTATAGATTTTTTATATTAATTTTGAAGTTTGCTATTATTTTGGTATACCTTAAGGTATTGAATGAAGTGTAATTTATTCTTAGAAAATTAAAATCCTTTCTGGCACCTTTTTGTGAGCTTGAGATCAAAAGATTTGTCAAATGGTCAGTGAAGCTGGGCACTTTTGGTACACGTTAATTTGTGAACCAAGAAAATGCACATTAAGAGTTTAATCCATGAGTTTTTGAACATCACAAGGAACTCAAGATATCGTTTACAATGATAAAAATGTGCTGCAGTACAAGAGTTATAGATATGCAACATGTTTAATACCAGGCTGTCTTCTTTTTCCTTACTCTAACTCATGTACCCAAAATATAGTTATTTTTTTTTTGTGAACTGTTGTTAAAATAGATTTATAATAACTATAAATGATTTTTTTTTTTCATATTACTTTTCTATTATAATTCTCGATTACAAATCATTTTTATGTTTGTACAGTTTTTAATAACGGGTAGAACACATTTTAGCCAAAGCTATTCTTTAGTTTTAAACAATATTTCTCTTATTAAATTAATAAATTGTGCTTTGTAGAATGTAGTCATATTATCAATTATCAATTCATTATTTATAAAGAAATGAAGTTTTTTGCAAGTTTAAACATTTATATTTCACTTCATGTATACTTGTTTCTGCATCTATAGCTTGTGGTCTGGGTGTTTAGTTTGAAGTGTAGTTGTATGCACACGACTTTCAATGTTAGACTTCTTTCCTTAAAACACATGAATTGTTTGATCATGATATATGAGTTGTTCTATACTGGTGTGTGTTGATAATCTATCTTTCAAGATTTACAAATAGCATAGTTTAAGTGTCTTTTGTCTTAAATGTCAAGTGCCTTTTGGTTCTGAGTAGTATGGTTTTTCTTCTGATCACTTGACCTTGTGCTAATATGTTCATCATTTAGTACTTTTCAGGGGATTTATTAGGTCAAAACACTGGTCACCGCAACATTTTCAATGTGACTTGTTCATGATGCAAATCAATGTTACGGGGCTTAGAAGGTTTCTAAATGTCATGCAAATTGATCTCCATTGTTGTAATTATGGGACAGTGGATCCCATGTCTTAAGGCAATCTTCCCTCTGTATGTTTTATGACATCAAGAAAAATGATCTGAAAATCAAGTAAAAAATTATCTTCACAGATTCATGTCATCGGATATTAATTTGTTGTGGATAATATGTTCCTTAAAGTTTGGGTGTCAAGCTTAGGATTATTTTCCTCTGTACCTGTGTCACTGCAAGTGTACATTGTTTGTTGATTCTGAAGTAGTTCACTTGATGAATATTGTTCATATACTCTAGTGAACTGAACCTGCTAAATGATGTGGGATCTAAGTTCCTCCAAATGATGTTAGATGCAGAACAATATTAGTTAAATTAAATTGGTTTTCAACAACAATCTCTGTTTCCTTCCTTTTGAGAGATTGCCTAGTGGAATCTACTGGTATGATATTCCACCATTGTACTGATGGTGTTATATGTTATTATTCATTTTTTAAACCTGTGATTCTTCTTCTTGTCCTTGTGTGTTAGAAGAATGTTTCAAGGCATATGCCTAATTTTGGCTTTGATTAATTAAATTCATTTAAGCTATGGAATACTTATATTGATTAATTAAAAAATGGTCTCTTCTCCTATTTATTGTTCAATGTCTTTCTTTTCTATTTAATTTATTAAAAATTTACTTTATGTTTCTTTTTTGTGTGTGCAGAGTATATGCCCGGAGGAAGTCTGTATGATTACATGCACAAAAATCATAATGTCTTGGAGCTGTCTCAATTACTAAAATTTGCAATTGATGTCTGCAAGGGTATGGAGTATTTGCACGCAAACAACATAATTCACAGAGATCTGAAGACGGCTAATTTGTTGATGGATACACACAATGTAAGATTTTTTTTTTTAAAGTTTGAAACTAATAATTCTCTACCATGTACAACATTACCTGTACTAAAATGAGTGCTACCTTGTATGCAAATGATATTAATGAGGCAGATATTTGCTAGTATCTTTATGTGTATTTTTAATCCAAGAATTTTATTTTACTATGACAAATTATCCACAAGTTCTCTGATTAAATTATTGAAGTATGATAAATAATAAAACTTCAGTAATAACTGTAGTACAACGGTTTAATTGACATTTAGCGTTCTTGAAAATTTGATATGAAATTTTTGCACATATTTAAACTTTTGGAAACGTACACCCTATTTTGTTTTGGAGTTGCATATATGTAATTTTATTAAATTCTGTTCATTAAGTTTTTTTTTTTAAAAATCTTTTCCATTTAGGTTGTTAAAGTCGCAGATTTTGGAGTTGCTCGGTTCCTAAATCAGGGGGGAGTGATGACAGCAGAAACTGGAACATATAGATGGATGGCACCAGAGGTTCGTTAATTGAATTGAGAAATGGAAAAAAAAAACTGCTGTACTTTTTGATGTTTTTTGTATCAATGTTTTAGTGTCTAAGCAACAGACATTGTAAAGCTAAGGGGGCTGGGCCATTAATAATTAATAATTAATAATTAATAATTAAAACTAAATGTTTCTTTTGTTGACTACTTGGGAGTTTTATTAGTTCTATGGAATTCTTATATTGACTCTTTCAAACCTAATTTGCATTTTGTTGTTCAACATAAACCATGACATATTCTTTGAGGAATTAGAACAATTTTTCTTCATATTTCCCAATCAAATTTGTACCTCTGATGAAAACAATACGTGCTTTATGCAGTGATGTGTCTAAATGGTACAAATCTCAGAAAAATATTGAAGTATTTTGTGCCTAGATTTCTGATTTTGATCTCAGAACATAATAAATACATTCTATCTGATAATAAATGTATGCATACATACATACATATGTATGTATCTCCTTGGTGTCAGTAATACATTATAGCAAAGAAATGGATATAATCCTGTTATGAAACTGTCCTCATTACTCCTGCAAACTATTTCTGAAGCTAATCAGAAGTTGCTCAAAACTTCCCACCCTCAGTTCAGCAATAGACCGTAATCCTTATTCCCAAACAAGTGTCACGTGTGTCATTTAAGAAAAAATTTCCATGCCATTTTTTAATTGGCCAAATAGATAAAATATATTAATGCACTTGATAGACATTATACTTCCTCTCTTCTATTCTGCCTTAGTCTAAGCTGGAACAAAAGGGAACGGGCATAAGAAATGAGAAATAAAGTTCTCTTTCTATAGATGCTCATTATGACCATTGTTTTATTTTAATTTGTTCTGGTTTTACTTGTAAGTATCTTACTGTTAATGAATTTTCTCATAAGGTTATAAACCATCAGCCCTATGATCAGAAAGCGGATGTATTCAGTTTTTCCATTGTGCTGTGGGAATTAGTGACCGCGAAGGTATGAGCCTAAATTGGATGTATAATATTGTGTTCTTTTCATATTCCTTTCCCGTTGTGTGCTTGTTTGTGTGTCGAGACATTCCTTGTAAAATATGATTTTTTCTTCATCTTATATTTCAGGTACCATATGACACCATGACTCCGCTACAAGCTGCTTTGGGTGTGAGACAGGTTTGCTCTTTATTTATCAATCACACTTGAATGTTCTAGCAAATGTTACTTAAAACTGAAACCTTAATAAGTTATTACTCTAAAGGTACATGACAACATTATATGTATTCCTCTTCTTTACAAATTTGTTTCTAAATCTTAACTGGGTTTTCTGAAACAAATTTGTTTTCCTTTTTCCTAGCAACTAAAACAAAATGTGAACCAATAACTATTGGTGTATTTATGCCCCATACCAGTTGTGCCATAGTCTAGTACTTTAATTTTTTAAAATAACTATACTGTGTGCCACTGTTATGGAGGATATCATGGAACAAGTTAGTTCTGTCATCAGAAGTTGTTACTTGACTTACTTGAGGATGTGCTTTTCTCACTTAAATATTTTTCGGTAATTGCTTATATCATATCTCACCTATTCAACTTTAGGTGATGGATACGGAATAAATTTGAAGTCGTAAAGCTAGCATAATAGAAATTATACGTTATGACCAGTTCAAGGATGTCAAAGATGGTGAAGGCGAGCATGAAATTGTAAACTTGAATCTGCAAGCATTTCAATTTTTCTTTATTTTCTCGTCTTTCTAAGGGATCTATAAGTCGTGGCTTCATTAACGTCAACAAGAAATAAAAGTTAGGCAGAATATTTAGTCAACAGAAATAAGTATTCTACCTCAGTGAATGCATGTTTATGAGAGCATATTTGCAGTAAAAGTTTTCAACTAAGATAATCTATTTTGTGTCTGACCCCAGCTGTAATACTGTACATCCTTCAGGGTCTGCGGCCAGAGCTTCCGAAGCATGGACACTTTAAACTAATAGAGTTGATGCAAAGATGTTGGGAAGCCATTCCAATAGACCGTCCATCCTTTAATGAGATAACGGTTGAACTTGAAAATCTTTTGCAAGAAATTGAGGTAAATTATATTAACTGTTATTTCTTAAAAATTAGGACAAGGTACATTCAGACTCCCTTAACAGAAGTGACACTGCACCCAATGCCCCTCCCTCTTCCATACGCAGATATTTGGTGCAGTTTCTCTTGAGTTTAAATATAATTTGCCCTAATAATTATTTTCATGGTAGTAAGTATTGTACGATTCACGATACGAATCGAACTATACGATTAAGAGTGCCCGCGATACGAATCGCAAGAATAATCGTTTTTGCTCCCGTATCGCAGCTGTATTATGTGAATCGTGATACAAATTGCGAAACGATTCCGTATTGCGACTTGCTTTTGTAAAAATCCTAATTTTAATTTGAATTATTATATAAAAATCCTAATTTTAATTTTAATTGCTTTTATAAATAAAAGCTCTAATTTTAATTTACCCGCAAATCTGGTGCGTCATTTCAAACGTTCGCTACTCATTTCAAAAGTTTCTCGATTCAGAAAATCAAATCAGCTCTATGATACACTACTTGTATCTCGATTCAACTACTATAATTATTTTTTATTCTTTTGGTAAACATTTAATTTAGCTGGCCTGGTTATTGTTTATACGTGCAAATTGCAGAAAGATCCAGAAGCGAATGGTGCCTGACTGCACAAACTAATATTCCAGATCTTTTAGACGGTTGGATGGATCTGACCTTTTTTTGGCTTCCACTAGCTATTCAAATAGCTGTGAAGTTTTTCACGTTCCCCCTGTTGCACCGAGGGAAAAAGGCGTTCACAGAAGTTGTGACCTATACAAAGTGAGAAAATGTAAAGAGGCATACTAATGTTATAGCTGACTATACTTAAATATATCTTTTCCCGGAAAAATCACGTTATACTCCTCTCAAACTATATTAATTAGAGGAATGCGTTCCACGTAGCTACAAAAAACAATGAAGTGTATAGTGAGGATAATGCTGCTGAGCGTTAATGGCTCATTTCATTTTTCTATTTTTGGGTCAAGTATTCAGTGTTTATATTTCGTGCTGTAAATTAGTGACTGGTATGGACCAATGGGTGCGCGTATTTAAACTAGTTTAATGTAAAGTCTTACTTACCTTTGCCTTCCTTGTCATATTTATATTCATTCTATTATTTTTATTGTTTTGAGGAGGTGAATTTAATGAGATTTATTAAACCCGTCTAGTTAATCATTTTTTTTGTTGGAAATCACACTGGATTATTAAACTATGATTGAGATTTGGTATATTTTTTCTACTATGATTGAGATTTTACACCCGAGCTCACACCTCAGATTCCAAAAATAAAGGATAAGAAGAATGTGCTAATATTTTTCTAGTCTTACCTATCCATCGTTAGTAATGCAGATAGTTGACGATGACAAATGTTTTAAGATATGGTGGAGTTAGTTTTATTCTGGTAAATGATGACTTGTTAATCAATCGTAGTTTTATTACGTTTTGACATAGGATCTGTTTGTTCAACTATATTTCAACTTCTGTTATTTGCGGGAAAGAGATAAAATAATGTTTTCTTGGTATAAGCAACATTATTTCATGATCCAGCGACTAAATAAAATTTTAAACAACTTTAAAGACTACTCACTCTTCTCAAACAATAAAGTTACTCATAATGTATATGTTCGAAGATGCTATATTGCACCAGATGAATACTTATTTTTTCCTCGTCTCCACATACATGTGACATTTCAGTGAGGTCTCTTACTCACTTGAGTCACTTCATTTTCTTCTTTCTAATGTTTCCAACCCAATCTGATTGTGTTTATCTATCACGTTACAAGTCACACGGAGTAAATTATATTTTTTAAATCACTCTTATATTTCTATTTTTTATAATATGGATAAGTATAATGTATTTTTTTTTAATTTGAAAGATATCTGTGTAAAAGGTGTTTAATGTAATACTTTAAAAATACATAAAAGATTTAGATACATTTTTTTAAAAAAGTTGAAGTGTTAGCGTATAATTAAAAAAACTTCAGCAATAATTGACTCTATATTGTATATCCAACACAATCCGGAAAGAGTGATTTTTATAATTAACATGTTTATAAATTCAATATATCTTCAAGAAGTGTTTAACTTGACTAGAATGTTCAGCGGGAAAAAAAGAATCGAATAAACTTAAAGTTAAAATAAATAAGAAAACCTAATTTAAATTAAGACAGACCCTCTCTTCTCAACACACCACTTTCACCCAGTGATTCCACACACTCCAATCCCACACCGAACGCAACCACTCTCGTACATTTCCTCTTCTCCACATTTCTTCATTTTCTTCAAGCTTGTGCAACAAACATCGTTCAGCAGAAAATGAGTCCAACAAAGATCGAACCCGAAGAGGTTGAAGGAGAAATAATCGGCACAACCGACTACTTTTTCGATAAAATTGGCGAGGCCATTCCGTTGAAAAGCTCCGACTTCAATTTCGACGTGGAAACCCTTCCCTTGCAGGCTCTCACAATCTCTGAACGTTTTCGCCTCACTTTTGTGGCTCATTCTTCAGGTAATCTGAATATGCGTGTTCAGTTAAACACAATTTTATTTTCGTTTATGCTCAGATTGAATGTTATTTACTTTTAGTTGTTGTGGTTTAGGTTTCTTCGTTGCGAAGACAAAGGACCTTATTGATTCGGCAAAGGAGTTTAAGGAGAAGGGAAACGGCTCTCCCGTGGAGCAACTGAGTCTCGTGGATGTACCTATTGGGAGGGTACGCTCACTGGCTATTTCCACCGATAATTTGACACTGGCTGCTGTGGCTTCTGGCTCCGGAGACATTTCGTTTTACTCTGTTGAAAGCTTTCTGAATAAGGTACGTTATTTTGTGACTTGGTTCGTGGAGATTATTTCATAATAGGTGGACTCGTGGTTTTTAGTATGCGAATACTTTAAAACACTGAATGTGCTAACCAGTTTAATTTTTTTAATAGTATTACTGGAGCAGAAGCTAATTAAACTCTTGCTTGAAAAAAATAAATGAAACATAAACTAGATGACTATGTGTGAATTAACTCAGGCAATCTTAACCAAGAAGCAGCTTAGGAAATCAGTATTATTTTTGAACAACTAAACCTTTCCATAACATGTTTGGTCAGTAGACCCTTCGAAATGTCATTAACTACCTTTGCAAGCTTACTAATCTCTTACATGGTAATGGTTTGTATTGATGCTATTTTTCTAATCTTCCATTTTAAATTTTTAGACTATAATTTTTCCCTTACTTAAGCTTTATTACCTGATGGATGACTACAAAATGATTTTTCTCGTCTCCTCTTAACATTCATGTTTATTCACCTATACCGTACTTACTATCAATCCCGTTGAAACTCCTTAGTGATTGGATGACTGACTGACTGACTGTCCTTTGTGTTGAAAGGATTAGTGACAAAATAGATCACAATGGATGGTACTACTTTAATACCATATTAAGAAAATAGAAAATGATGAATTGTGTGTTTTTGTGTAAACATACCAGTATTCTTAGTTGTAATGAAAAAGAGATACAATAATAAGGAACAAAATCAGCATCTAATATAAAAAACATTGAGTAAGATATTTCCCTCTCAAATCATCAGACCTACCTGTTTGATGTAATTAAGTTATATATCTAACATAATCAAATCATATTCCTAGCACTTTGGAAACTCATTTCCTGTGGCAAGTAACTTGGAGTATGCCTCAGATTAGAATGGAGAGGCTAATACAGTAGCCCAAACTCATGAATTTAGCCTGTTGAAATTTATTTCTCTCTCATATTTCTTATTTAGTCTTTTGTTTTTGAAAGTGGGTAATGTTTCTAATGTCAAATTCAGGGATGGCCATTTGTGGAAGATTCTTCTTTTAGTTTGGTTTTCTCACTGCTTAATTGGCTATCTCTTACACAAATCTTCTATTCCCATTTTTACGATGTTAAAATCTTTACCTTCTTTGTTGGGATTTGCACTCTCTCCATTTTAACCATAGGAAGTGTTTGAGGGTATCCTCGATTATAAAAGTATATAAATTGCGTGCTTTATATCTTTATTTAAAATACAATTCGTATGCTTGAATTGTTTTATACCTACTTTACTTTAATATATATATATTCTTTTAGGAAGTGAAGCAATCCTTTTCCTGTTCACTTGATGATTCAGCCTTGGTCAAGGACATGCATTGGATAACAACACGGAAAAGTTCTTATGTTGTTCTTTCAAATACTGGGAAATTATATCATGGAGAGATTGGTTTTCCACTTAAACATGTGATGGACAGTGTTGATGCTGGTATGCTTCTCTGTTTTTGCCTTACCTCATGAATATGTTCATATCCCATTATCTATCTGTTAATGTTTTATATATCAGTTAGAATTTGGAACATGCACCAATTGACTGTAGAATTTTGAACATGAATAGGTTCACAATGTTATATACCAGTGTGTGAATGTGTTTGTGTGTCTGTATTTCATAGCTTTAGCTATTAGTTTTTTACTTTTTCTTTCTTTTTTTGTATACTTCATGGTTGGGAGGTAATGAGTTAAATCTGCATTTGGCTATGTCTATGCATAGATGTCTCTCTTCTTTCCCTTGTCTCACCCAATATATGAAAAGAGTAGGGTGTTTGGTGGGCATTTCAATGTTTCAAATTTCAATCATGTCTGGTTCACAACATTTTTTTTCTTTATTTTGGCATTCTGAATTACATGTTTTAATTTGTTTTTTTGTGAAGTTGATTGGGGTTTGAAAGGTTCATTTGTTGCTGTTGCAAGTAAGAGTGTTCTAAGCCTTTTATCAGCTGAGTTTGAAGAAAGAGTTTCAATTTCACTCTCCTTTGGATCATGGATTGGTGATTCCGCAGCCAATAATAGTATAAAAGGTTTGGATTCTTCGGTTTCTTTTATGTGTGTATATATGTATGTATGTGTATATGTATATAATGTGTATAAATAACTTTTTTTTTTTTTTTTCAATCTAAAACTTCTTTGTAGACTTGTTAAATTGATTTTTAATTCAACAAGTTTATCAAAATGATGTTTTGTTAAAATCTAAGAAAAGAAAGACTCCTACTTTTGGTCCCTTAATTTTTTTTGTTTTTGGTGTTTGTCCTTATTTAAATTTTGATTTTTTAATCCTTATATAGGTAGGAATGGAGTAAAACTTGATTTTGATTCTCATATATGTGATTTACAACACACAAATAAGAATGCATAATAACATCGTATTCTAAGAGTACCTAATATAAAAAGTTGATTTGATCTTTATTTATTCTCCCTTTATTTTTAGTAATTTTCTATAATCTAAATTTAGCACAAAAACTTAAACCCTAGTTTACTAACATTACCCCTCAAAGTTGGTGTAAAGATACCAATCATGCCCAAATTCCTAACTTGTAGTCCAAATGGCTGTGTCAACAACACTTTGGTCAAAATATCTATAACTCTTTGTGTAGTTAGTTCAAATACGTGGACATTATTCTCTCCTCAAGTTTTTCCTCTATGAAGTGTCTATCAGTCTCAAAATGTTTTGCACTATCATTTTGAATGGGTTGTGGTTAATGATGATAATTGCCTTGTTATTACAATACAACATCACTAGAACTTCAACTGGTCTCTTCAAAGGAAAGCGAAAGGTTTGCTCGACTAGGAGAGTGAGTGGTTAGTTCTTCCCTTTCAAGAAAATGCTATCCCAAACAAGGATGTTGATTCAACATCGTAGACTTCATATTCTTTTTTGGGCATGTGTCCCAACATAGAGAAACATACTTTCTAACCTTTTGAAGTAGCTCGTAGAACACTTTTCTTGACTGACCCACTGTCACATGTTGAATTGGTACAACCATTCTCTTGGAAGACCTTCCTCCCAAGACTTTCAACATGCTACTAGTTCGATCTAGGGCCACAAAACTTGACAAACATGTTGAGCTATTATTTAAATTTAACCTCAGCACTACTTCTAGCAACAATACCTTTCTTCCACTTGCAGTTCTTTGCTTCTTGCTCCTCCATGTGACCAAATTACCCCATAGAAGTGGGCAATAATCTAATGTGAATATCCTATCTACGATTGATCTTGTTCAACCAGAGCATTATTTTACACCTCAACTCCTCTCTTCTCATTTTTTGATGAGCCCTTTCTGCAACATTCCTTTAAGATTGTGAAGAATCATATACATAATTTCAAGGTTGTTGGAGATCCCACATTGACTAGAGATAGGACCAAATTATAAGTGAGGGCAAACCTTACTTTACAAACCTGTTTTGTGAGGATGACTTATGCTTCAACTCACTTCTTAATATGGTATTAGAGTCTATTCTAGTGAGGTTTGTTGGGCCTATTGTGCCACTCACTATTGGACTGCTATTAGACCACCTACTAATATCTAGTCCACGCTCGAGATAAATATGCCTTGGCGTGAGGGGTGTGTGGTGGAGATCCCATATTAACTAGAGATAAGACCAAATTAAAGTATATAAGTGGGGGTAAACCTCACTTTATAAGCCGGTTTTTTGAGGATCAATAGGCTTAAACTCACTTTCTAATAAAAGTGTACCTCATAAGGGAATACATAAATAAACTTACCATGCTCATATATGTATGGATGAGTGTGGCATAAGAAAATTTATTTTCTCTCCAACCTTTGGTATCTATCTGTGTCAACTGGCATCCATTTGTGACATTTCTAATCCTCCATTGACCTCTGTAGTTGTATATGAAGGTTTAATCCACTCATAAAGAGATCAAGTATGACTCTCAACCCTTAAGCCTAGATACATCCAAAAAGGAAACATTATAGAAGTTGTTCAATAAATAAACTACTTTAATACTCCCTCTTAGGCTGAAGCATATATTGTATGTACCAAGCATGGAATATATAACTTGAATTATAGGCCCTTTTATCCCTACAAATTGGTCATTAGAGTTGCTAAATTCAGTATTAAGTGGGCATCAACTTCTTCCCAACAAAATGACAATTGATCTCTATGTGTTTGGTTGTGATGCAACATTGGGTGGTATAATACTGTTGGAGATTTTGAGACAAGGAAAAAATAAGAAGGAAATTAGAAAGAATGTGAGTAAAAAATGTTGTTTAATAGATATTGGAATATAAAAATATATTAAATATTGAAATTTAATTCATGCGAACTTTATCATTTTCACTATGAAATTTAATTGTCTTCTTGTTGCTTGAATTTTGTTCTTGTTTCACAATGTTATTTGTATGATATGCATTGCCATAATATAGTCTTTCTTGAACAATTGTACCAGTTGATTATGTGAAGTGCATTCGACCTGATTCTATTGTAATTGGATGCGTTCAAGTTACTGAAGATGGTAAGGAGGAAAATTATCTTGTCCAAGTTATTAGAAGCCGACATGGTGAAATTAATGATGTAAGTGCAAAATCCTTGCAATATATTTTTTGTTTTTTTAATGAATGCAATCTTGACTAAGACTAATTACTATTTTAGAGATTTATGTTGACTAGACATATGACTAACTAATAACTATAGTACATAAACGGAGATAATCCTCATCTTACATGCTGGTTTTGTAGGATTGAGTTAGCTCTAAACCCTTTTGTAAGATGACATTGGAGCCTATCCTAACAAAGTTTGCTAGACATATCGTAATGTCCCACAACCTTGTCTTTTTTTTTTTTTCAATAATAATACCTTAATATTTTCTAGACAAATATTGAAGGTTTAGATGTGCATATTTTTAGATCTATTCTGTTTTTCTTCAAAGAACATGAATGAAGGAGTATGTACTCCAATTCCTCTCATAGTATGAGGAATAATATAACTGCACAAAAAGCTTCAAGGAAAGCTTTTTGATACCTATCTAAAAGCAATTTAAAAGTAGTTGCGATGTTGGAGAAGTGTCTCAAAAGGTTAAAAAGGAAATAAAAAAATTGGATAACTTTGGATATGTATCTTTTGAAGCATTGGTATCTAAGACAGGTATGATGTCAATACTTTTCAAATTTTGGAGTATCCGGGTTTCATAAGTGGATTCTGGGGTACCCCTAAGAAAATTCAGTTATTTGATTTCATGTAACATTACATTCTAAATTTGTATTTTCTCTTGCAGGAATGTTCTGAATTAGTTGTTCAATCCTTTTATGATATATACCAAGGGTTAATTGATGATATTGTACCAATTGGTAGTGGGCCTTACCTTTTATCGGTATACATAAAGCAATGGTAAATCTTCTGCATTTCTTTACTGATGTTTCCTGTTCTCCTTATCCATTTTTACCTAGTCTTCTGCTTTTTCTTGTTTCTATTATTTGGTTTCTATCTGTTTGGTGTCATATTTGATGATATTGTACCAATTAGAAGTGGGCCTTACCTTTTATTGGTATACATAAAGCGATGGCAAATCTTCTGCATTTCTTTACTGATATTTCCTGATCTCCTTATCCATTTTTACCTAGTCTTCTGCTTTTTCTTGTTTCTATTATCTGGTTTCTATCTGTTTGGTGTCATAATTTTACTTTTAAGTCTGCTCATAAACTTTAATACATGTATCCTGAGATAGATAGATCTCTGCTGTAATACATGAACTGCGCCTGCTTTAGGCTGAAAGTTCAAAGCCAAATCTAAATCTGTTTTTGAACCCAGTACCAATCAGTCATTAGCTGTATTGTCTTCATATTTCATTGCAAGCTAAAACTTTGGGTCTTCATAGATTGTAACCTAGTTATTCTTTTAGACTCTAAGCATTCCTCATGGTAAGAATATTTTGGTTGTCTTTTTTGTTTGCTGCATCTCTACAACTTGTTACTGATAATTGATATCATCCTTTACATTCCTTGAATTTTGTTAAATTTCTCTTCTAACCAACCTGAAATGCAAGCTAATGGATAGCTTTTCTTTATTTTATTTTTCTTAATAACAACACCCAACTTGCAATCAATGCCAACATTGTTACTGATAATTGATATCATCCTTTACATTCCTTGAATTTTGTTAAATTTCTAGTATGACCGACCTGAAATGCAAGCTAACAGATAACTTTTCTTTATTTTATTTTCTTAATAACAGCCAACTTGCAATCAATGCCAACATGAAGAATACAGATCAGCACATTATATTACTTGGTTGGTCAGCAGATGATGATAAGAGTGAAGTTGCAATTATTGATATTGAACGGGATAAATGGGTTCCTAGAATTGAACTTCAAGGTACTTCAAGATTGCAAACAATATTTGTTATATAACATTATGGTGTCATGTTTTGATCAATGTTAACTTCGATTAGTAGGAAAGGCATTGTTGTTCACTTGTAACATTTTTGGCAATAAACCTCACTAAGAAAAAAGAGGAAAGGAGTTTGGAGGAAAAGGGTACTCCATTAAAAAGAAATGCCAAAACAAATTTGAGAATGCCAATCACTGGGAAAGTACGTCATTAAATGATAACAATGCATTCCATGTTTAATTCCAACGAAACAGTGGTAGTAAGTATCGTGCGATTCATGATACAAATCTTACGAATTATACGTTTCTTGTTTCCTCTCTCTCTGGATATGAATTGTGTAAACAATAGTTTCTGTTCCCGTATCGCACAATACAAGTGTGAACCCTAAACCCTAAAATGTGTAAATAAAAAAGGAAATTTTGAGGTTGTGTTGCTGAAATTGTGTGGTAAATACATGTAGATACAACACTCAGGATGAAATATGAGGTTGTTTTGTTATTAATTGTATCTTTGCATGTTTACATAACTTATATATTTAAGTATATGTTACATTTTTTAATGTTTATGAATCTTTCGATTCATGATTCAAAATATAAGCTCTCTGATACATAATTTGTATCTCGATTCAACTACCGTGATAAAAGCCTTTTATCTATGGGTTTCTTTATAAATATTGTTAGGAAAGGAGTAAACATCATTGGATCAAAATGATATTCACTCAATCACTTGGGGAACACACCCTTAAAATCTAGATGTTTTAGGGGGAGAACCAAATACATAAATACTCAATTGATCATTCCATATTCCTCGATGTAGGACTTGGGTACCCCATAATGCCTAAGTTCTTATCATCGCAATGCGTTCTTATCATCACAATGCTCTTGAAAGTTGATGTCTCGGTGGTTGACACTCTATCATCCTTCAGTCAACCTTTGTGGTTAGCTCTTCCATAGGTAGTCCTTTCTTAGACATTGACAACCATATCTGGTACCAATTGATAAACATCCTAGTGTCTCCCTTGAAAGCAAGATGGCAAGGTGATGCAACCTAACTAAACAAGAAGATGACCAAGCACACAAAAGACACTTCACACCTAGGTCAATCATCTCAGAATAAAAGACAAGGCCCCACCAACTCTCAGAGAAACCTCAACAGAAGAAGACTTGGACATGGGCCAGAGTATCAATTGTTTTTCCTTCTAGTATTTTTAAGACAACATTAAATTGTATTTAATTGGGCTCACATTGGCCCAAGTAGTAGAATAACATAGCTTAAGGCTTCTAGAAAACCTAGTTTCTAGAAGAATCCACCTCATGTGCCACCCATGTGCTCCACAATTTGACCTACCTTCTAGAACATCTCACCATGTGCGTCATCACCCTAGCTAGACCTAGATTTTAGAAGCTTTGTGTAAATGCCGCCCCTACCCTTCATCTCTTCCTCTCCAAGGCACCCACTTCTATAATAGGGTGCCTCCCCTCTTGTAAATGACATTGAAATTGAAGTAAAGAAACTCTGTCATAATGATTCCTTGTGTGGTTTCCAATTTCTCTTTGAGTCTTATCTTGAGCAATGATTGCTTCAAGTGGCGACTACCCCTCACTCATCTTGGAGCTCCCTCCTCTAAGTGGTGTGATTCACTCCCACTTTCTCAATATCCATAAGTTTCCTCTCATCTTAATCTTTCCTTTATTCTTCCTTCCATTTTCACATATGTCATTCCATTATTTGGTTATGTTTCTTTAAATTTCGCCCTTATGTTATCTTGTCTTTAATTCCTCACTCATCATCATCATCATATTACTTGTGTTTTTCTGTTTGCTTTTTTGAAGAGAACCTTCACACTTAACCATTGAGTTTCACCTATTATTGTTAATAAAAATCTTAATCCAAGTAAAGATCCTAAAAACATGTGCAATGCTAAAATCAACTCACATCTCAAGGGGGGAAGAATCAAAGAATTAAACACTCTACTAAGTGTGCCATACAACTTGATGTGAAACTTAAGCACTCCACAATACCCAAGTTCCTATCACAACTTTCAAATCCCAAAACAAATCTTTTGCGGGGATCTACTTTAAAAATCATTTGCTTTGCTCGAGATTGTCTTATCTAAATCAAGTGTATAGCCAAAGAGTTTTTCATTGAACATTGCTTTGAATTTTGATGCAATTGTTGTACAAAAGGGGTTTAGATGTTTACACTTAGAAGTTTTAAAGACACAAGGTGCACTGGTGGTTCGTTAGACAGATAAATGCATTTGTCAATGATATTTCTTTGGACTCTTCAAATGTGTAAGTAGAGATTAAGTTGCTACTTCCAGATTTCTTTTAATGTGTATATGGGCAGAGAATTATGAGGAAGGGAATAATGGTGAAGTACTTGGGGCTGTGGCATTCAACAACATCACGGGGTTAACATTTGGGAAAAGATTTGTGAACTAGAAGGTAAGATGGACTAGCAAGGTAAAATTCAAGGCCATTGTGACAAATGGGTTAAAGCTAGGAGCATGATAGACTCACCAGACTGCACCAACTATCTCTCTTGTCCCTGGTTTTAGGTTCCACGCAACTGACAAGGAGATTATTACGTATTGCCTCAAGTGAAAGTTTTTTGACAAATCTGATGCTATATATGAAGTAATGGATTGTTCTGGATTACCTAATCTGAAAATAAAATTGTTTTCCAGATCAATTGTTTTGGAACTTATGGGAGGGGTGCATGTTTTCCATATAGTTCAGTCCAGAGTTATCAACCTTATTACTATGGATTGTCTGATCCAGAACATAACTTTACATTTTGGAGGTTACAATCTCGAAGGTCCATTCATCATTTTTGGAAAACCCAATTTGGAAAATAACACTAAGAAAACAGGGGCAGTATGGTCATTTTCAAAATATTAGGGAGCTACAAGAAAGTATGGTGGTACATGAAGAAACAACCTTAATATTTTGGATCTCAGGTTATGTGGCTCAACCCAAAGCTAATCTTTGGTTCCAACAGTAGTTTGGATAGGAAAACTTCGAATCTTTGATATATTTTCACCAAATATCCAATATAAATAAGGAGTCAATATTCCCGATTTCCAATATATTAAGTGAGTTTTTGCAAATTTGTTTTTTCAAAATATGTTCTACTTCAAAATAATTTGAGGAGTGTTCCCTAATAACCATTAATACATTTTGCGTAACAAATATATATATTTTTCCTTTTATTGATTTGCATTCTGTTGATTGTATCTTGATATTTTAATTTAACTCGAAATACTAACGACATTTCATCAGTTTGGGATGAGCAAATCTTTACCATTTGATTTTGTACAAATGCTTACTATTTGGAATGGACTGACTCTTTCAAATATTCAATTAGGTCTTGACATTCATTTGAAATTCAGCTAAGATTTACACTTCTTGCATCTTAGGGATGTAGCTGGCATATGCATCCTGAAACATCAATATAATAAAATAATGCATGCGTATATGTAACAGCTGATGCTTATTGACTCTTTCTTTATCTATCATTTGAATTAAGTTTCATTTGCACTTACGTAAGTTTGTAAATTCATTTTTTCCAGAAAATGGTGATGATAATTTGCTAGTGGGGCTATGCATTGATAATGTTTCAATCTATGATAAAGTTGGAGTTCAACTTGGTGTGGAAGAAAGGACAGAGCTTTCACCATATTGTGTTCTTATGTGCCTTACATTAGAAGGAAAACTTGTCATGTTCCATGTTGCCAGGTAAATTTTGTAAAATTCTCTTTTATTTCCATTCACTTGGGGTATAGTTGTATTCCTCTAGCCAGTATTCAGTATATTTCTGTTAGGTGGTTATTGACAGTTGTATCCTGTGACTAACTTTCTGTTTGTTCAGGTAGTTAGGAGTTCGTTCAGGTAGTTACATTTTTGTTGTAATTCATAACCAGCTTTATATTGCTAGTTCCCATCCTACCGTCAGGTGGCATTATTCTTTTTTACACAACAAAATTCTCTGGATGTGGAAATACATTGTCTTACGTTTAATCTTTTCCATGTGCTTCAAAATTTTCTATCTTCAAAGGTTGAATAGGTTTTATCTCTAGTCTTGCAGGAAATAAAGCTTCACCGGAGATTGATTCTGTTCTGCACAATTATGAAGATACTTCTGTAGAAAACCATCCTGAAGATAAAGGTTGCACTTTTTCTCAGGGATTGCAGAAACAGGAAGATAAGGTGTCTTTTGGTTCTTAATTTTAGAATTTAAAGTGGAAGAGTTATTCTTTTGAATACTTATTAATAGTGTTTTCAGTTAAATGTCATTTCAAATAAATAAAACATATTTTGTGCAGACTTTTGAGGTTAGTGGGAATCTGATGGCCAAGCCCTCTGGTATTGTTCAACAAATAACATGTACTGATACTAAGTACTCAGAAGTGAAATCAGTGGAAAACTCGAAGAGTCTATTGTCTAATGCACATCAAGTTGTTTCTGGTGTAGATGCGAACCAAGATACAGGTAATCAAAATCCATATCGTTCAGGTGAATCACAAAAAATCTTAGGTCAAAAGACTACAGCACTTGGAACTAGCATTGGTTCTTTAACCGTGAACAGTCATTCTGCTTCTCCTGGTTTACAAGCAACTACTGAGAAGACGAGGGAGCTGTGGACAGCAAATAGCTCACGGGACTCGCAGAGGGCTTCTAATCTATTGCCTGGGGAAACATTTCCATTCCCGAAAAAGTCTGATGTGTCTTCATTCTCAGCTTCTAGCCATGCTGATGGTGTTGGTTTTCAAGATAAAAAGTATACCATGGGTGCCACAAATGTGTCTGGGATTATAGGTGGAAAACCCTTTGTTGTACAGGATATGAATAAATCTCCAGCCATCAATTCCACAAGTAGGCTAGTTCAGAATGGGGGACAACTATCTCCTTTAGTAGCTGGAAATACGCTACCAACGTTGAATAGCAGTTCACATTTGTCAACTGATGGTAATACTGCAGCTATGAAGTCTTCTGCTACAAAGTTCCTTCCTTCAAATGAGCAGCATGGAACTTCATCTAAGCTTGGGATATCCAGTTCTGATTTATCCAAGCAGTTTGGCAATGTATTATTTCTGGAAATCTTTCATAGTTTCAACATATAAATGGTAGATCTTATGCCTCTAAGAAGGCATTAATCATGAGGATATATTATTTTCTTGTTTTATCTTGTCAGTTATGCTGTAAGGAAAAAGTCCTGATTGTCCTGTAATGTATTTTTCTTCTCTGCTATTAAATTCTGCAAGGAGTCCTGATTGTCCTGCCCTTTTTTGCCTTTCTTTCTGCCAGATTAATGAGATGACTAAAGAATTAGATCTACTTTTGAGATCAATAGAAGGAGCTGGTGGGTTCAAAGATGCTTGCACGAGGTCACTACAAAGTTCAATTGAAGAATTGGAGCAAGGCATTGATGCTCTGTCTAGAAAATGCAAATCATTAACGGTGATGTTTCCAGTGATACATTAATCTTGTTTAATTTCTATTAAAATTTTAGGTGTTTAACATGTCATCACCAGAGTTCCATGATGACGTGCAACTCTTGTAGCTGATTTTACCTAGTGGGATAAGCCTTTTGTTGGTGTTTAATGTTTAACTTTGATCATTCTATTCCTTGTAGGCATGTATTCAATAATTTGCTCTTTCAAAACTTTAACTATAGGATCTTAATGATAGAAGTAACTATTAAAAGAAAAGAAAGAATAGGATAAATACCTTGTCTATATTGAACACATAGGATTATCTTTATATAGAAAAAGAAACATATGGGTTAAGCCCATTACATAAATAGAAATATCTAACAATATCTATAATATCTCATAATATCTCATAATATCTCATAATATCTAATAATATCTATCAGTAACAAAGTCAAGCAATTTCTTTTCTCCTAGAAAATGACTATTCTTAGAGATTGATTTTAGGGTCTATTTCAATGCCAGCAAACGGCTACAAAAATCAAAACTGTCCAAGTTTTAGGAACTATTAAGTGACATCTCTAGTTGGTGTGACAAAACCACCACTTCGAGGTTGCAATTAAGAGATGCTGCAACTAAGGCAGACTAGTGGCTGAAATTCAGGTGACTTATCAACATTCTCGCTCATGTCTAGCACTACCAACCTAGAGCATGGCAAATGCAAGTGAGGTCAACAATAGATCAAGGTTTACCGCATTTCAGGCAGTTTCCCAACAACGTTCTTTATTCTATTCTGTATAGGGGAATTTGGATTCTTGACCTTTCTAATAGTTTATTAGTGTACTTCATTTCTGAACTCATTCTCCCAATATTCAGAAGTTTCCCTTGATAGATTTCATTAGGATATCCAGAACTCCTTCTAAAGTGAATTCTTGTATGGACTGCATTACCAAATAGGATTTATAGAAATGGTTTCCTGCAGTATCAAAACCTAAAAGTGACATTTACCCCAATATTTGTGTTATATGCATGATCAACTTAATTTTAACTGGGTATTCTAGTTACCGTATAGCTAAATCTTATGGAGGAAGGAGTTTGTCTGAATCCTTTAGCTAGAGACCTTAAAAAGTAAGGTTTAAAGGTCTTGATCGGGAAAAACGCAAATCCCACATCATCAGCTAGAGGTAGTGCCAAGATACATTATGGGGACAATTCTCATTTTACAAGCCGGTTTCGTAGGTTTGAGTTAGGTTAGACCCGCTTTTTACTATTGTATCAAATCCTATTTTATATCCGTTATAGGTCACTCACCATAGTATCCATGTACCTGGTCCAATAATGTTGGACGTGAGGGGGTGTATTGGAAAAAGCTCAAGCCCCATATAGACTAGAAAGATAGCCAAAATACTATAATTGGGGGTAATCCCTACTTTACAAACAGGTTTTGCTTAGACTAAACCCATTTTCTAATAGTCTTGAAAGAAGGGAATAGGTCAAGGGTTTATGAAACTGTTTACTGTTTTCTATTCACTGGTCTTTTAGGGTTTAGTATTTATGGTTTAGGGTTTAGGGTTTATGGATGGTCCTGAATATCTTAAGGTGTCTTCATAAATGTGGAGGAATGGAATAACATTCTTGTGTCTCTTTGATGCTCAGCTCATGGTATTTTTCAGGAGTTTCCCTTTTTGGTTTGTAGAGGGAATGGACTGCCCATGTCCATTGCTATTGTTTGAATTTATTTTGTAATTTCTTCTATGGTTGTTTCTGGTGGAGGAAACCTCGTCCCCCTGTCTTCATAATTCTTAATTTCTTTCTTATTGAATTCCAATTTCTATATAAAAAAAAGATTTATTAGAAGGTTTTAATGAAAAGTATTAGTGTTCACAAAATGCATGCCCATAAAATTTTTGTGATATATGCTTTGGTAAATTTAACATGCACCTGTCATTTGGTGATAGAACTAGTTTAGCATGTAATGAAAGGAATGAATTTTTATTGATGAACCCTAAATCCTAATTGATGTGCCGATGTGGTAGCAGGTTTAGGCTGGGGTCAGAAGATACTAAACGAATAATTTTGGTAGATATTCAAAAGACCAAAACAGGCACTCTGAAATCGTCTAGTCCTTTCTCAAAGAAGAATGAATTTTTATTGATGAACCCTAAATCCTAGTTGATGTGCCATGTGGTAGCAGGTTTAGGCTGGGGTTAGAAGATACTAAATGAATGATTTTGGTAGATATTCGAAAGACAAAAACAGGCACTCTGAAAACGTCTAGTCCTTTCTCAAATGAGAAGATATTTTTTCTCTACCCAACCTCCCTCTGTATTTATGGGCAACAATAATATGCATTATTTCTTCTATTCCTTTTTATTTAGAGTTTCAACTTACTTATTCACACAAAACTGGTTTGTGAAGTAAGGGTTGTCCTCCACTCATGCTCTTTTCAAGCCATATCTCTAGTCAATGCATGAAAATAACTTTTTTTCCAATAGTCTTAAAAAACTACTAATGGATACCTATCATTTCTAACTCTGATTCCCTTTTGTTCTTTTTTGCTTTTTTTGGAATTTTGATTTAGTTATTCATTATAATTTTTTCCATATTTCTTTTTCTTATCTGCAATTGTTGGTTTGTTATATTTGCAAAGACTACCGTTTCCAGCTGTAAAGCAGGCTGAATTTATATTTGCCTATGCTATGCGGCTGTGATGTCTCAATGTATTCTAGATATACTTAAGCCCCTCAAATGTTCCCAGTATTTCATTTTATTTTCTTATATTTTTATCCTACTTTTTGGCCTATGATTCATTAGCTTTAGGCCTGAATAGGTGTTTCATCTTCTCTCATGCCATTCTACTTTTACTTGCATAGTGTGTTTTTTTTTTATCTAGAGTGTACTAGACTTTTCACATGGTTTATTATTTGATTATAGTTGCCAACTGATTAGTGTTTATGCCTTTTATTTTTGTATTATAATTCAGATTTTATTTTAATGTCATTACTACACATGGGTGTGTTTGTGTATCCGTTCTAATATTCAAATTTTGGCCCCTTAACTTTTCAGTGCCAAGTGGATGAACATCATGAGGAAGTTCATTATCTTCTTAACAAGACAATACGAGGTAATCTTTATCTTTCTATCCATGAAATTTGTTTCATGGAATTGTTAACAATTCTAATTGTGTGGTGACATCAATCGAGTAATATTAGTGTATGTATATTTAATAAAAAAGTATTGCAAAATGGTGAATAACTTATCCAGAATTTTTTTGACTGGTGTAGCTGCTAAAAATATCAAATACAATATCCTTCTTTCCAATTAAATTCCATCTATCCTAAATTATACTTTTGGTCCATGAAAAAACTGTAGTTTTTAACAGGCTTCTGGAAATCATTGCTTTCACCGTTGGGTCCTTAAAAGTTTTCTGTCCAGTCTTCGATGGAGGTTGAATAATCTAAGCCTTGTGCCTTGTCAAAAGACTTGAGGGTTCAGTCTTGTCTGATCTGCACTTAAATGTAAATTAATACAATAAAGTTTTGTCAACATGTTTTAAAACATATATTTTACTGGGGCTCAAACTCAGCCTCTTGCTTTATCTTTTGAACAAAGTAAAACAATATATTTTTGTTAGAAAAGTTATATTCTGTCACGAGTCAGTATGCTTTCTTTTTGTGGTCAAAATGGCATTGGACATTTTCTCTATTCAACCTAAGTGGTTATCTGTTTGGATTACAGTTATGGCAAGAAAAATATATATGGAAGGCATATATAAGCAAGCTTCTGATAGCCGATATTGGGATCTGTGGAATAGGCAAAAGCTGAATTCAGAACTTGAGCTAAAACGACAGCATATATTGAGTCTGAATCAGGTATTATGGGTTATAATTTGCCAATATTCTGTGGCCTATGTTTTAACAACTTCATCTCAATCTTTATTCCAGGATTTGACCAATCAGTTAATTGAATTGGAGAGGCATTTCAATGCCCTTGAACTGAATAAATTCAGTCAAAATGGTGGCCGTTGCATAGGTCATGGACCTTCCCAAAATAGATATGGACCTTCAAGGTATAATAACTTGTAGTAAATTTTACACTTTAATTCTTAACATGTTCATGCAATTTCAGTGTATAGATGTGGTCATATCATTTGTCTTGTTGCCATTAAGTAATCTGTAGTACTGACTATTTACTAATTGTCAGAGATACTACTCTTGATAGCACAACTGATAGGCTTGTTAATAGACATAATTTGCAAGTATATAGACGAAAGGAAAAGTGGAACAAGGAGTAAGGAGGGTGACTCGTAAACTAACAATGGGCTGGAAGCCTACATGGCCTTTAGGTAAATGACTGGAGGAAAAGAACAGGAGGCAAGTAGAAAGGGAATAGATAGAGAGGGCATATGAGAAGGAACAGGTTGCACACATGAATTAGAGGAAGGAGATGCTGGAATCAGTGCTAGAGAGAGGGAATTATTATATTTGTGTGGGTAATGGAGTGAGAGTTTTTTTTTTGGGGAGGGGATTTTCGGTATTGGCAGTGGTGGGTTATTCTGAGTATGGAGTGGTCTGATGAGTTGAGGATTTCTTTTACTGTTTAATTGATTTGTCTTGCTGGCTTCTTCGTTCTATACTTTCATTAATCCATATGTAAGGAACATCAAGTTTGGAACACAAATTTAATGAGATCCTCTCAAAGACTTAGTTCAAATATTTTGGGGGCTGGGTATTGGAGCTGATAGCTTCAACACTAATTCTTTGGCCTTTAATTTTTCTTAAACACCACATTCAATCTCTGTATATCTGTTTCTTTCATGGAACATTGGATTACAGGTAGTGTAAAGTGATGTTTGATGCCATGATCCTATATTAAACTTTGCGCTAGATTCGATGATGTTAGATATAAGTTATAACTGCCAATGTAATGGGCTTAGCCCATACTTTTTGTATGATTAATCTTTATATAAGCATAACCCTATGTGTTCAACATAAAAAAAGTGATTTATCCTATTTTTTCTTTTCCTTTATTTTAATATAGTATCTAGAACAAGGGTAAAATCCCTACCTTCCTGGTAAACCCACTGTTCACTGGTATTTTTTTTTTTCCGCTGCCACAGTTGCTCTGGCGCCTTCACTGGTGCACCACAGTCGTAGTTTGGATTGGCAACATTGCCATTGAAAACTCGAGGATCGGAAAGGGAATTAAAAACTTGTAACTTGACTAGGAAGAGTTACTACTATATAAAAAGTTATATATTTAATACATAACACAATATATAAATCTCTTTTATTAATACTTTCTCACAGTATTTACATTCTAAATTCCTTACTTTCCCATCAATAGAAACACAATGCTTCCACACAGGATCCATCCTTCCACTTGCTATTATAATTATCAGCCAACACAATAAAAAACTAAAACAAAAGAGAGGAACAGTTTCGCAGCTGAAATAAAAAATTAAAATTAGAATACAAAAGAGGAGCTCTCCTCCCGCGACAACACAAGAATAGAGAGGACAATGGTGAGTGTGACAGCAGTGGGCGCAACCATGCTGCCAGGATCGCGGCGATCAGAGTTTGCATGCACTCACGCACCTCCCATTTGTTGGTCATTGCGCTTCTTTTTACCGCATGTGGCGGTGCGTTAGGTGTCTGTTATAATGGCGCTTAACATCAATGGGATCGCCTCTTGTTCCTCGTTCTGGATCTGGCTTTGTCTCGTACGTTGTTATGCCCAAAATTTACTTTCACTTGTTCAACCCTTCTGCATGTTCCATGTTTATCCAATTTATCAAGAAACACATTCATAGTTCTTTTCCTAGTAGTGTCTCATAACGTGCTTCATCCCGTTTTGCCTTAGTTCACTCTGACATTTAGACCAAGTTGTGTTAAGTCCAATTTAAGATTTAGTATTATGTTTCTTTTATTTTTATTGATGATTATTCAAGATGTACTTGAGTGTTTTTAATGAAAAATTGTTCTGAGTTGTTTTTTATACTTCAAACCTTTTACAATGAAATTTGAAATCAATTTGGATTTTTTGTTCAAATGTTGCATAATGATAATGTGCGTGAGTATGTTTCTCATTCTTTTAAGAGTTTTATGGGTTCTCATGGTATTCTTCATCAAACCTTATGTGCTTATATCAATGTTATCAATGTAATTGGCTTAGCCCATACCTTTTGTATGATTAATCTCTATATAAACATAATCCTATATGTTCAACATACACAAGGGTTTTATCCTGTTTTTCTTTTTCACTGTTTTAATAGATCATAACATTTGTTTTTTGTATGTTTTCAAGAGATAGTATTTTCTGTCTTTGACACAAGATGTCCATAGGACATTCTGTCCAAACAACATTAGAATATGATAAGAACCGTGAGGCATTAGAATCATTCAATTAATTTCAATATCCTTGCAATTTCATAACCATGTAATTGAATATCTTCTTTGCTTTTGAACATGAATTAGATCATGTTTAAGCTATGAATCATAGATTCAAGAACACATGAATAAACATTGGTGAATTTACAAGAGCATAAGAACAAGTAGAGTTTTGAAACTATAGCCAAAGAAAATAGAAAAGATGTAGAAGAGAAATGTAGAACACACCACTTGAGATGATGTGGATAAGTGTGAGGAAGAATCAACACTTCTGGATAAGACTCCAAAGAGAGTATCACACTCCCAAGAGAAACTAAGCTCTCAAATTTCTCAAAGAAATTTCCATTCATTCAAAAGTGTCAAATATGGATACGATGGTGTCTTAGATAGTTATGTGGCGTGCCCAATCTTGGTGCCATTTCAAGTCTCAGAAGTTGAAAAATAATTCTGGAATATTCCTATCTTGGGCACACCTTGGAGTCATGCTTTCGACACTCTTGGTGCAAATGCTTTCCTTCAAGGTTATCAGACTCGAGAGTCTACTCTGACTCGTGGGAGCCTAGTAAATCCAACTCGTAAACCCGACTCGTAGACTCGTAAGAGTCTACTTCTCCTAAAAAATTTAACAAAAAATAAATAATTCATGATACCAAATCCATAATATTGAA